>ULMY01046586.1_pt1 | contig 22445 bp, 31 predicted proteins | sample 1951781 | NCBI WGS metagenome assembly ULMY01 (sample SAMEA4835563, study PRJEB28245) | human gut metagenome | biome: gut microbiome; material: fecal sample | place: Denmark | collected 2008
CTTGTTAATATTTCTTATATTCTCAAAAAACTGCAACACTTATATGTTACAGTTTTTTGTATTTTCTTTTAAAATTACATTACGTTTAATTTTTTAGCTAAGTTTGATTTTTTTCTTGATGCTGTGTTTTTCTTTATTATTCCTTTTGAACAAGCACTATCAATTTTCTTTGTAGCTAGTTTTAAAGCTTCTTCAGCTTTTTCTTTATTTCCTTCTAATACTGCAGCTTCGAATTTTTTTACAGCTGTTTTGTATTCAGATTTTACCATATTATTTTGTAATGTTTTTGTTTCTATTACACTAACTCTTTTAATTGCTGATTTAATATTTGGCATTTCTTAGCACCTCCTTAAAGTCAATCTAAAATTCACTTTTTCTATTGTAACACGTATTTCCAAATTTTGCAAGTATTTAACTCGATTTTTATTGAAATATTGTTATTTTTTTACTTATTCTATTGTTTGTTCTTCTTTTGCCTCTTCTTTTTGCTCTAATACAGAGGTACAATGTGGGCATCTTGTTGCATGTATATTAATTTCTGTAAAGCAGTATGGACATTCTTTTGTTGTAGGCGCTGGTACTACTTCTACGTTTTTGTCTTTTTTTCTTTTTCCAAATTTACCTTTTTTCTTTAATTTTTTAATCTCTTCTTCTGTTATTGTTTCTAACTTCTTGTTTAATTTATTCATATATCTAACAAATAGGAATATAGAAAAAGCTATTATTAAAAAGTTTATAACAGCTGTTATAAAAGAACCATACTTGATTGAGCTATTGCCTAATGTAAATGTAAGTTCTGAAAAGTCCATTTTTCCAGTAAAAATTGTAATTACTGGCATAATAATATCATTAACCAAAGATTTAACAATACCTTGAAATGCGCCACCTATAACAACACCAACTGCTAAATCCATTATATTTCCTTTCATTGCAAATTCCTTAAACTCTTTCCACATATTATTCACTCCCCTTAACTTATATAATAATACCTGAAAAGTCGAAATTTGTCAATATAAAAAAGATAGGCAAGTTCTGCCTATCTATAAATTTAATCTCCAAGTCCAAAGCTTACTCCTAATGCATTATTTATCTGGTTCATTACCTTTCCTTCTTCTATATGACCTATTTTCTCTTTTAGTCTGCTTTTATCTATTGTTCGTATTTGTTCTGCCAAAATTATAGAATCTGATTTTAGCCCAAAGTCTTCTGATGATAGCTCTATGTGTGTTGGTAATTTACTTTTGTTTTGCTGTGATGTTATAGCTGATACTATTACGGTTGGACTATATTTATTTCCTGTATCATTTTGTATTACAAGTACTGGTCTAATTCCTCCTTGCTCTGAACCTACTACTGGACTTAAATCTGCATAAAACATGTCTCCTCTTTTTATTACCATTTCCCTCACTCCTGATTTTCTTTTTTGTTTTACATTTTAAATACAGGTAATAGAGCTTAGGTTTTTCTTATGTTATATGTTGTTATCTGTTATTGTTATTGAAAACGCTAATACTTCTTCCTTTGGTATGTTATTAAATTCTATCTCATTATATAATATGTAAATTCTAACATTTTGTGTTGTATCTTTAATTTCCATTTTTTCTATCTTGTTTTCATTTTTGTTTATATATAGCGTTTTTTCCATTGTATATTTATTGTTATTAGAAAGTTTTACTTGTAATGTTACTATTCCATTTTCTTCTTTAATTTCTTTACTCTCGCTTTGTTTATAATCTTCTATAAATGATGCCAAGCTTAAAATGTTGCTTTCAATATAGCTATAATTCTCATATATCTTTTTTACATTTAAATTAGTGTTTTTTATTGTTAAATCTTTTCCATCATATTGAATTAGTGTTCCTGCAATTCCAGATGGTTCTAGTACTTCTTGGCTATATAAGTTTCCTTCTTTATTGTACTTTTGCTTTACTACATATGTGTTTTGATTTTTATTGCTTTTTATTGTTATATTAGCATTTGCCTCATATGACCCAATATTTAAAATTAAATTTTCAATTTCATCAGCTGATTTATTACTTATATTATTTCCATTTTTAGAAGTTTTATAATTATTTTTTGTTAAAATCACACCTAAAACTAATATTAACACTATTATAAATATAATTATTGTTTTCTTGATTTTCAAGCTTAATCATTCCCTTCTATATTTATATTTGTTACAATAATTATATTAAACCATAAAAAAAATATGCAGACCTAAAACTTTAGGTCTGCTTAAAAATTATTCTTCATCTTCAGCCATATCTTTTATTAATTCTAATTGAGATATAAGCAATGATTCCATTTTTGCTTTATATACGCTAAATTGCTTTTTTAGTTCATCTAGTTCTTTTTCTTTAATCATAAGTTGTGTATTAATTTCATCCAGCTTTGTTTTTGCTTGATATTCAGCATCTTTGATTATTTGTTCTGCTTGTTTCTTTGCAACATTTTGAACCTCGTCTGCTGTTTTTTGTGCTATTATAAGTGTATTTTGAAGTGTAGATTCTATATCTTTGTATTGTCCAACATCATTATGAAGTTCTTCTGCATTATCTTTTAATGCTTTATTTTCTTTGTATAATTTTTCATAATCTGCTGTGATTTCATCTAAGAATTCATCTACTTCATCTACGTTATATCCATTTACCATTTGTTTTGAGAATTTTTTGTTTTCTATATCTAGTGGTGTTATCATTTTTTTGTCCTCCTATTTTAACCAAGATACTGATAATTTATTTTTTAATTCTTCTCTTGCTAAATCACTTTCTATATCATAATTTGCAGGTGCTATTAAAAATATTGAATTTGATACTTTTTGAATATATCCATCTAACGCATGTACTGCTCCACTTAAGAAATCTATTATTCTTCTTGCAACATCTTTATTTACATACTCCAAATTAACTATTATTGATTTTTTCTCTTTTAAATAGTTGCAAATTTCTTCTGATTGTTCAAAAGATGTTGGTTGTGTTATAACCATTTTTACAGATTGAACTTGTGGCATATTTACTATTTTACTTTTTTTAGAACCAATAGATCCAAATATTCCACCTTTTGTTTCTTCATCTTCATCTTTTCCTTCGTCGAATTCGTACACGTCTTCATTTTCAACCTCTTGGTCGTTTTCGTTTGATAATCCTAAAGCATCTAAAAACTTATTTACTATCGCTACTGCCATTTTTTTATAACCTCCTACACAGTTCCTTAGAAATACATAACTGTATATTATATAATTTTTCGAAAAATGTCAATAGTTTTTACAAAAATTACATAAATGAAATATTTTTGTAACATTTTTGTAACATTTATTTGTCTTTGTACATTTAACGTGGTATAATGAATATGTACAAAATTTTTAGGAGGTTTTTCTATGTCCGTTCTTTCATGCTTGCTTGACTTTTTAAAGTCGCAGGATCTTTCCTCTCTTAGTTCAGAGGAAATGCGGGAGTACGAAAATTTGCTCATGAATGCAATAACCATTGAGCTTGATTACCCTGAAGTTCATACTTATAGAGTGCAAATCTGTAGCTCTGCATATGTAATTTCGGATAACATTTTGAAATTACTTGCTCAAAACGGTTTTCGAGTTGTTCATGGCACATACCACTCATACCTTGAATGGGAGAAATTCCTTACCACAAGACTGTAGCTAATTAGCTACGAAATGGCTAACTTTTTAAGTTAGTCATTTCTTTTTTATGTAAAGTTTTACATTTTCTCCATTTTATGGTATAATATTAGATGTTGGAGGTATTAGAAATGATTAAATTAGTTGCTAGCGATTTAGATGGCACTATTATTGATAAGAATAATTCTATATACGATAACAACTTTAAGGCCATCCAAGACCTAAATAAGCATAAAATGAATTTTGTAATTTGTACTGGTAAGACATACCCTATTACTAAAAAGGTTTGCCAAAGAATAAATGCTACATATGGAATTTTTGGGAATGGTAACCAAATTATTAATTTGAAAACTGGTGAAGAGATTTATAAAAATCTTCTTTCTAAGGATATTGTTTTAAAATGTATTGATATTGCCAAAAAATACGGTTTACATGTTCATATATATACAGACACAAATGTTATCTCTGAAGAACTGTTATACTTAGATTTAAGAAATTACAAACTACAAACAAACACAAAATCAGAAAACTCCATGGAATTTAATATTGTTGATAATATTAAAGACTTTGTTTTAAATAATGACATTTCTGTTTGTAAATTAGTAGTTACAAGTCCTACATCAACTGAGGAAGCAAAAAATGAAATTGTAAACTCCTTAGATGTTGATGTTTCAACTATTAGAAAGTTTGGAGATTACAAGGATTTAATAATAAATAAAGAATATGAATATATTGATATTACACCCAAAAATGTAAATAAAAATACAGCACTAGAAATTTTAGGAAATCACCTAAATATAAAAACAGACGAAATGCTGACAATTGGCGACAATTTGAATGACTTTGATATGGTCAAAAATGCTGGTATTGGTGTTGCTGTTGCAAATGCTTATGATGAATTAAAAGCTGTAGCAAACTTTACTACTACAAACCCTGTTGAAAAGGGTGGTTTTGCAGAAGCCGTTTATAAATTTATAAAATTTTAAACCGGATGCCCAAAAAACATCCGGCTTATTTTTTAGATAAAATCTGAATAAACTAATTTGTTTTTATAAACTATGAAAGATGCTGTATCTGTTTTATCTATTTCATCTTCATCTTTATCCTTAGGTTTTGCAAATAGTGTTATCTTTGCTTTTACGCAATATAGGTCTTTCCCTAACTTTTTAACACTCTTTATCTCTTCTAGAGTCATTTTGTATTTTTTGTAATCTTCCTTTATATCGTCAAATCCGCTGTTTAAAGATTTCTTTAAGTATTTTTTCTCATCTTTTATTTCTTCTTCATCAACTTCCTTGTAGTTTTTCATAAATTCATCATAGTCTTCTTCTGAGAAATCATCTTCATCATATCTCCAGCTCCAAGCTTCTGCTCCTGCAAAGTCCATATATTTTATAACTTTTTCCGTATTCATTTTATTCATAGCTTTTATGTATCTTTTTACAGCCTTTTTAGGTCCTCCTGTAAATACTGATAAACAAACAATTATGGCAATTATAGCTACAACAATACCAACTGTTATTCCAATATGTCCTTTTACCCAATCAAAGATTTTTACAAAAAAGTTTTTAACTTTTTCCATAAATACACCCCCTTTTTATGATAATATTTTCAAATATTATGCTCATTTACTTATATCATTAAATTCGACTTTTTGCAACATTTTTCAAAAAAATGTTGCAAAAAAATTAAAAGTTTATTCCCATTTTATGTGCCATTTTTCTTGCTTGTTTGGTCATTTTCTTTTTGTTTAGCATTCCTTCATTATACATAATATATGCAGCTGTAGTTACTGCAGTTCCTATTAAAACACCTTTTACAAAATTCATACATGTTCCTCCTTTATTTGTTTTTCTTATTATTTGTTTTATGTGTTTTTTTATACTCTTTTACCAATGAATATATTTCATAAATTGCAATACATGCAAGAAATGCACCAAATAATCTTTTTAATAGTATTACTTCCATTCTGGTAGAAATGTTTGCACCTATAATTGCGCCTACACTTCCACTTATTGCAAGGATTATACCAATTTTCCATTCTATTAATTTTGATTTTATTGAAACTATTATTGCAGATATTGATGTAGGTACAAAAAACACCAAGTTTGTAGCTTGTGCTACATGTTGCTCAACTCCTAAAAAAACAGAAAGAACAAGTATTAGTATTGTTCCTCCACCCATACCTGTTCCACTAACAGTTCCTGAAATTAATCCTGTTAAAAATTCCCACATTTTGTCTCCTTTTTATGCCATTATCATTTTTATCGATGTATATGCTAAAAATATTACAAACAAAATTCTTAATGTTTTACTAGACATTTTCTTTAAAAGTTTTGCTCCAATTATTCCTCCTATAATTCCCCCTATTGCGCATTTTATTCCTAAATTCCAATCTATATAATCATTTTTATAATAAAATAAGCCACTTACAACTACCATTGGAAGTATTGCAAATACTGATGTTGCTCTTGCTTTTGCATCTTCTAGTTTAAAAATATGAATTAATGCTGGTACAACTATCATGCCCCCTCCTGCTGCAAAAAGGCCACTTATTACTCCTGAAATTACCCCAATTGATATCTTTTTTAACATCTTTTCTCCTGCTCATAACTTTTAAATTTTGCTTCTGCTGCTTTTGTTAATTCTTCATCACATTTAAGCATTTGAATTATTATATCCCTTCTTAGTTCTTCATTTTCAATATTTTCCGCCTTATCTAAGAATTTTTGAATTTCATTCAAATATTTTTTATTGTTCTTTTTCCACTCTTCATTTATTTCCATGCTAATATTATTCTTAATTTTCATTTTTTTATACCCCTTTTTTGAGGTATATTATATCATTTTTTATACTGCTAGGCAACTTTTTATTACCTTTATCGTTATATTGTGTTTGTTTTATGTCATTTTTAGACAATAAATGATAAAATACACCATATTACTGTTAGAGAGGAGTTTTGTACATGATAAAATTTAAACTTTCAAATTTACTTGGAGAACATAAAATGACTCAAAAAGCTTTAGCAGATATTACACATATACGACCTGCTACAGTATCTAAAATGTATTATGAGGAAATTAAAAGAATAGATATAAAACAACTAGATAGCCTTTGTAAGGCTTTTGATTGTGAAATTTCTGAACTTTTAGAGTATATTCCAGATAAAAAATAACCGCTACTTAAAACGGTTATTTTTTGTATTGCATGCCATTATTATCTATGCCATAGTTTTCTTTATAAATTAGGTCAGAAACTGTTACTAGGTTATACCCTTTGTTTTTTATATTTGTAATTATTAATTCTAAGCTATTTGCAGTATTTTCTGTGCCATTATGCATTAATATAATACTTCCATTTTGAAGTTTTGGCTCTATTCTTTCCCACATTTGCTCTCCTGTAAGAGAATTATAATCTAAGCTATCTATAGACCATTGAATTGTTTGGTGGCTATTGTCTTTTGCTGCCTGAAGAACTGTATTGTTATATTCTCCATAAGGTCCCCTGTACAAAGTACTTGGTTTTCCTGTTATTTTCTTTATTAGCTCTGAGCATTTGTTTATTTGTTCAGCATTTTTATCATAGTCCATATTATTTACATGTGGGTGATTGTATGAATGGTTTGCAAGTTCATGTCCTGCATTATATATTTTTTTAGCCGCTTCATCGTTTTTTTCTATCCAATCTCCTACCATAAAAAACGTAACCTTTACTTGCTCTTTTTCTAGTACCTCTAAGATTTTATCAATATCATCTGCATTCCATGCACAATTTATAGTTAAGGCAATTTTTGCTTCTTCAGTTTTTACTGAATAAATTGGAAGTTGTTTTTGAGTAGTTGAAGTTACTATACTTGCATCTTCTGGTGTTTTTGCAAAAAATGATGTCATTAAAAACAAAGCAAACACAGTTGAACATGCTACCAAAAATGCCATGATTTTATCCTTTTTAAAAACAAAAAACATACAAAGACCCCCTATACCTTTGAACTATTTAAAATATATGCTTTAGGTATAGGGGTTATGCTTCATTTATGAACATTTCTCTTCGTTTTTTAAGCTTCCTAGTTTTCTTAATTTTTCAATGCTTTTACAAACTCTTGTTATCATATCTCCATTTGATGTTTCAAAAAGCTCTCCAAATTTTTCTTTTAAATCATCTTCTGCATCATTTGTACTATCATTTGACATTGCTCTTTTTTCTTCAACAATTTCATCGTGTTCACATTCATATATAAGTCTTCCAAGGTCTAAAATAGCATCTTTATATGGTTCTTGGTTTGCTTGCAAAAACTCTTTATTTTCGGTTAATAATTTATTTAAATCTCTCTCATGCTTTTCTCTTTCTTCCTCTGTAAGAGCTCTTGTATTCAATAGTGCTAGTTTATATGTAATATGTTGAACTAGGTCTCTTAAGTGGTTTATTTGTTCAAGAGGTAGCTTAATTGTGTCGTTTTTCTTTACTGAATAATATGCTGCTTGCTCAGAAATAAAACCTTGCTTTGAACATACTCTTATTTCAATTGGCACTGCTTTTTGGTTAGGTATTAGTTTCTCTTTTGCTAAAACATTATACCCTAATGGTGGAACCCACTTTATATAAACAAGTGGAGAATATATTGTCTCCTCTGCAACAAAATCTACATAGTCTGCATCTGGCATAATCTTTTTTATATAATCTATTATTGGGTAAATTTCTTCTTCAGTATTTGTTATAAATGTTATGCCTATGTAATCATGTGCATTATCTAAGTTCTTTTTGTTAATTCTATATGTTCTAATTGCTGAAGCTGGATTTTTAATTCTTGCCCTATATTTAAATACATTACGTCTTTTAGCTTCTTCATCCATTGTTTGCAGAAATTCTTGAACCTCCTTGCTTGCATGTAGCATATTAATGAATTTTTCAATTTTCCTTTCTTCTTCATTTTCTGCAACAACATCCAGATTCATCTTTGTTTTCATCTTATAAATCCTCCTTAAACATAGATTTTATGTTAACATTTAATATTATATTTGGGGCATGTCTTTTACTATATTTAAATCGAATAAATTTTGCTTTTCTATATCATTAATTATTTGTTTTACGACTGCACTACTTCTAAACTCCTGTTCATTCATATTTTTTATCTCATTAAGACTTATCCACTTTTTCTCTATAATTTCATTCGTGTCATAGCTATTACTCTCTTCTATTAAATCTGATAGAAAATGCATCATTACTATTTTAGAATCTTCTGTATTTTTTAGGAAAACTGGAAATGCTTTTTTTAAGTTTACTGTACACCCCGTCTCTTCTAATGTTTCTCTTTTGGCGCCTTCATATATAGTTTCATTTGGTTCAATATGCCCAGCAGGAAATGACCATTTCCCATAACATTTTTCTTTTGCTTCTTTTACCATTAGTATTTTATTGTCTTTTAATATAATGGTTCCAACTATTGTTTCCATTTCTTTCTTCTCTCCTTTTTCTATTATCTTTCTTCATCTTGTGACTTTTCTAAAAACCTTTTTTCAGCAAATCTTTGTTCTCTATTAAATTCTATTGGGAATAGCTTATCCGTTATTATCATGCCTTGCACTCCAAAGGATTTTAATCCTTCTTGTTTCAACACTTCTTCTTTATAGTATAAAGGCATTACAATTTCTTCTAATAGCATATCTTTTATCCACATTGGCATTGGTGAATAAGTTTTAGGAATTTTCCCCCTTATTTCATCTGGGCTATATCCTATGTTTAATAAATGTCTTAACCTACGCCTTGCTGATTCTAAATAGTCTTCGTCTGAAATTTTCGTATAGCCATGTTCATTCATATCCTTCGGTTTAACAAATAGTGCTTCTCCCCAGTCAAACACCCAAGACTCATGATTTTCTTTCCCTTTAGTTATTGCTCCCATGTCAAACCCTTTTCCTAGATAATCTATGTATATTTTTTTGCCTGTTTGAAAATATACATTAAATGCTCCTTGTGTCTTTATCTTTTCATGTGTACCGTCTTCTGTGTCGATGCACAAAACTACTCCATTTGGATTACTCCTCTTTACACGATTAATATAATTTTCTACACCATCTTTTCTCATAAAGCTGCCTTCTACTCCGCAGAGTAGGTGGTGAGCCAGTTTTAGCATCTGCCCTACATGAAAAAACTTCTGGCAACTCATTTTCAATTTTTTTAAATTCTTCAAAGCTATCTATTACAAATAGATTCTTTGTTCTACTTACCTCAGGAAGCCATCTATTCAATAAGACTGTTCCATATGCTTTTCCATATTGTTCAATGAACTTTTGATCTGAGGGATTACTCATTTCATATAACATACTATATTATATTCCTCCATTTTAAAAATAGAATTACTTTTTTTAAAAAAATAAATTTATATTAAAATTCTTTCATCTTTGTTTTGTTTTCGTATTTCTTCTGCTCTATAAGAATTTATTCTATATTCATTCTTGTTATCAAACCTTATTTTTATAACTTTTGTGTAGTCCACATTATTCATTGGGTACTTTTCTTCTATAATTAAGCTTCCTTTTGTTTTGCTTAATGTCTCAAATGTGGTCATAAAGCCTATTCCGCTTCCGGCCAGTTTCTTTATGTGTTGTAATTTGTTCTTTTCCAAGTTTTATTAGAGTATCAATTTCAAATTCTATTCCTGTATCATAGAAATTAATTTCGTAACACTTATCTACTATACTAATTACAACTAAAATTCGTCTGTTTGTGTTGTTACTGCAATTTATGGCAATTATTGCATCCTTTATATGGTCTCCAAGCAAAGTTTCTAAGGCACTTTCGCTTATTATATCTTCTACCATATAGTTTATACTTGCATTTATTTTAACATCTAAACTAATGTTACTCTTTGTTGCTTCTGTGCTCATATGCTCTAATAAAGTATCTATTCCAAATATTCCGGTCTTTGGAATTGCATTTTCTTTAGTTACTTTTGTTTTCATTTCGTTTGAATATTCTTGAGATATCCTCTTTATCTGTGCTGCAAAAGCTGTATAATCTTCACCAAATTCAGTTTTCATTTTTTCTACAAGTTCTGGCTTTGATACGATTTTACTAGAAAATTCTTCAAGTGCTTTTATTCTACTGCTGTACTTATGGTTAATTGTAGCTATTGCTTTGTTTTCTTCTAAAATTTCACTTATCTTGCTATCTTTCTCCTTTATCTCATTCTGCAAATCCGCCACTGTTTGCTCTTTTAGTTTTTGTTTGTAGTATATGGTTATCTTTTTCTTTATCCAAATGAATAGGCAAATGGCTTCAATGGATAGTCCAACGAAGATATATCTTGTATGAGTTGTGTTTGGTATAATTGAATAAATAATTAATACTATTCCAATAAAAATTATTCCTATTATTCCTATATTATTAACCTTTTCCTCATTCTTAAGGAACGGTATGCCATTCTTAAATCTTTTCATTTTGAAAATTAATTGAATGAATAAAATTTCTACACACATTGCAATTAACAATATTAGTATGCTATCTTCTTGCATATCCCTATAAATCAATTTCAATGATACTGCTGTAATTGCAATTGATATCATATATAATAAGTATGTAATGGTTAATGATATGAAAGTTACAACTATTGACTTTTTCATATTAATATGAGTAATCAACTCCAACATTATACCATGAACACAATAAATAGCCATAATACTTGAAAAAATATTGACGAAACTTAATAAATAGGTTAAGATTACCGCCTCAATTATACTACATATCATTATAATACTGCCATCTTTATAATTTATTTTTTTGTAGTTAAGTAGCTTTACAAATACAAAACTAGTAATTATGTTGATGTAACTAACTTGAATAATATCATTTATAATTCCTCTCATGTTTCTCCTTTAATTTCTCTAATCATATTAAGTATATACCATAAAAAAATAATAGTCAAACAACTCTATTAAAATTGTTTGACTATTATAATTTATTTACCTATTCCGCCCCAATATCTAAGCACTTTCTCTAGCCATTCCCACATATTTTCCACCCCCTTTACTTCAATATTTTTGGTAATTTGAATTTTTTTGCCGATGTACAAATTGTAATAATAAAATACCACCTAAGGTCGAAACCTTAGGTGGTTGTCTGGGGGAAAAAATATGCAAAAGTATGCAAAAAGGGCCTTAGCTTTTGCTAAAGTCCTTTATAAACTCTCTTTTATCTTATCTCTATAATAATATATGAACTCTGTTGGCGTTGGTACACCTGTTTCATAGTTTATTCTTGCTTTGTAATGCATCATTAAATCATCTATTGATGTACTTCTCCATGCATTGTTAATTGCAGTTTGCATTGCTCTGCTAACACTGCTATTACATACTTTAAATTCATTTGCTAAATGCCTAAAAACTGTTTCTCCATCCTCTTCATTATCGTTTTGGATCAAAAACACAATTGCTTCTTCAATATATTTTCTTCCTACTAAGTGATGTGGAATTCCAACTAAATCTAGCTCTACTGTAATTTTCTCTCTTATTCTGTTTTCATGTTCTATTGGTGTTTCAGTTGTTGGTTTGCTACCTAGTTGTTCAATTTTTGCACTATATAAACTTTCTCTAAGTGAAGTCATTGAATTAATTACCATTTCTGGACTGTAATCACTTTGTTTCTTGTAGTAGATAAAATCAACTCCTAATTCTCGTATACGTCTGTAAATAATTTTAGATGAAACATTTGTTGTTACTACTATTAGTGGTTTGAAGTCTAGTTTGATTTTTTGAAGTTCCTCTAAAAACTCTATCCCTGAGCCTTCACCATTGTGTAATTCTAAATCTAAGATTATTCCCTCTGGCATGTACATTTTTGTATATTCAATTCCTTCATAGCTAGAATTGGTGGATTTTATGAGTTTTGCATCAGCTCTGCCCTCAATATAATGCTTAAATTCATTTACTTCCACTTCGTTGTCTTCAATTAGTAATATAGGCATTGGTTTTTCAATATTTTTCATGGTTAATCTTACCTCCTTAGTAAACTATAGTTTGGTTTTTGAATACGTTAATAATATACCACACATTTCCACAAATTTCTACAATTTTTGCATACTTTGTTTTACATTTTTATGTTTGATTTTGAAATATACTATTTATGGTGATAGAAAATGAAAGAAGATATTGGGAAAAGAATTTCAGAGCTTCGAAAAAGTATGAATATGAACAAGGAACAGTTCTCAAAATTAATTGGCATTAGTGGACAATATTTAGGCACAGTTGAAGCAGGTGTTAATGGACTTTCTCTTACATCTTTAATTAATCTTTGTGAAAAAACAAATACATCTGCAGATTACATATTGTTCGGGAAGGAAAGCATAACAGACGAGAACATTATAAACGTTTTTGATAAGATAGACAAATCACAAATTGTTCCTGCTTTTGAAGTTTTAGAAAGTATTGCTTTATTTATTAAAGCTTATGAGACACAAAAATTAGAAGAAGATGGTGCTTAGACCATCTTCTTTTTATCTATAATATTATACAAATTAATCCGCCACTGCCTTCATTTACTATTCTTTCTAATGTCTCTTGTAGCTTTCCTTGTGCGTCTTCTGGCATTCTGTATAGTTTGTTTTGTAAACCTTCATTTACAAGTTCATGTAAGTTCTTGCCAAAAATATTTGATTCCCAGATTTTTGTTGGGTCATTTTCAAATTCTGATAATAGATAATTTACCAACTCTTCAGATTGTTTTTCACTTCCTACAATTGGAGATACTTCTGTTTCTATATCTGCCCTTATCATATGTATTGATGGTGCTCTTGCTTTTAGTTTAACACCAAATCTTGAGCCTTGTTTTACAATTTCTGGTTCATCTAATATTAGTTCTTCCATGCTTGGCATTACAATTCCATAGCCCTTTTGTTTTACTTCTTGTAATGCCATTGAGACTTTATCATATTCTTTTTTTACTTTAGATAAGTTATCTATTGTTGCAAATAAGTCTGCCTCGTTGTTCATTTGAATTCCTGTCATTTCTGTTAGAACTTTATAGAATAGCATGTTGTTTAATGAAATTTCTATTGTAACTGTTCCTGTTCCTAAGTCTACTTTATCAATTGTTGTTTTTACAATTATATCTGTTTTGCTTATTCTTGCAACACTTTCATTTATGGTTTTAATTGTGCTTACATCTTTAAATGCATCTTTTATTTCTTTAAACAATTCTTGTCTTAGTTCATTATCATTATCTAAGCCATCTATCCAGCTTGGGAAGTTTATGTTTATTCTTTCAATTGGGAATTCATATAGTATTTTTCCAAAGATGTTGTTAATATCTTCATTATTTAAATTTGTGCAATCTGTTGGTATTACTGAAACTCCATATTTTTCTTCAAGTTCATTTGCAAGGCTTCTAGTTTCGTCTGATGATGGGTTATTTGTGTTTAGCACTATTACAAAAGGTTTATTTAGTTCCTTTAATTCATTTACTACTCTACTTTCAGCTTCTACATAATCTTCTCTTGGAATTTCTGTTATACTTCCATCTGTTGTAACCAATATTCCTATTGTTGAATGCTCTTGTATTACCTTTCTTGTTCCTATTTCTGCCGCTTCTTCAAAAGGAATTTCCTCATCTGACCATGGCGTTTTTACCATTCTTGGTACATCTTCTTCCATATAGCCAAGTGCATTATTTACCAAATAGCCTACACAGTCTACAAGCCTTGTTTTTAATTCTAGGTTATCTCCTATTGTTATTTCAATTGCCTCATTTGGAACAAATTTTGGCTCTGTTGTCATTATTGTTCTTCCAGCAGCACTTTGTGGAAGCTCATCTCTTGCTCTTTCTCTTTTATAGCTATTTTCAATGTTTGGTATAACTAGTAAGTCCATAAAATTCTTAATAAATGTTGATTTTCCTGTTCTTACTGGACCAACAACACCAACATATATATCACCATCTGTCCTTGCTTTAATGTCTTCATATACTCCCATATTCTCCATAAAAATAATTACCTCCCATAATTTAACGTTTGTACTAAACTTTAATTAATGTATATTATGGTAAGGTAATTATTATTACTGTTTTTTTGAAATTTTTATATTCCCTTTTTATCTACGCATTTGAAATTATATTCACGAATTAAATTTTCTTGATTAAAAACTTTTAGAATAAATCTGCATGACTACCAATGTCTATTAGTAGTAATTTTCTATCTTCAATTTTGTATATTAAAATCCAATCAGCTTGTATGTGGCAATCAAAAAATCCACTATAAATACCTTTTAACTGGTGGTTTTGATACTTGGCAGGCAACGGCTCACCTCTTGCCAGAGTATCAATTACCATTGTTAATAACTTCATGTTATATCCGTCTTCTATATGCTTTTTTCAGACTTTGCTTATATCTATTAGTAATTGCAATTTTATACATTTCATCACTCCTCTTTTACTATATCTTGTATCATTTCCTCTGCATTATTGTATACTTTATTATCTTTTGTTTCTTCTTCAATTTCTTTTAAGTTAACTTTGCTATAATCATGTAAATATCCATTTTTGCAAATATATGAACCTTTCCCATCGTTTAGTTCAATTTCCTTTTTAATTTTAAGCTCAAATGGAATTCCATTATTCAGTTTAACTTGATGCAAAAACATATTTATAGCCTCACTTAAAGATATTCCCAATTTATCTAATATTGGGGTTACTTCTTCTCGAATTTTTGAATTTATTCTAACAGTAGACATTTTTATCAGCTCCTTTCTTTTGTATACATTATATAGTATATTGTATACATTTGTCAATACTTTGTTTCGTTTTGTTTGTAATAAAAAGGAAAGCACTTCAAATATAATGCTTCCCTTTATTAAAAATTTTACTTCCTTTTAGTTATATTTTCCATCTTTTCTGCCTGCTCTTTTTGCTTTTCTATTGGTAGCCAGTGATAAGCTGAGCAGACGAATTCGCCGTATTTTGTAGTATTTTTCTTCTTTTTCTCTTTCATATGAACACCTCTATAAGTTATATTATTTGTGTTCATATTATTTTATATACATAAAGCTAACTACATTTTTCTAAATACTCCGGCAACTCTTCCTAGTATTTTACAGTCTGGAACTATTATTGGATCCATTGTACTGTTTTCTGGTTGAAGACGTATATGATCTTTTTCTTTATAAAAAGTTTTTACTGTTGCTTCTTCTCCTATTAATGCAACAACTATTTCCCCATTCATTGCTATATCTTGTTTTTTTACTAATATATAATCCCCATCTAATATTCCTGCTTCTATCATGCTTTCTCCTCTAACTGTAAGCATGAAGCTTTCGCTGTTTCCAATAAAATCTACTGGAATTGGGAATGTATCTGTAATATTTTCAACTGCTAAAATTGGTGCTCCTGCTGTTATTTTTCCTATAACTGGTACATCAACTAGCTCTTTTCCGTTATATACTGGTTTTTCTTGTATTTTTTCTTGTCCTTCTAAACCACCTTTTAATAGTTTTAAAGTTCTTCCCTTTTGGTCTTCTTTTTTAATATATCCTTTTTTTGCTAGACCTTGAATATATGTGTGTACTGTAGCTGTAGAGCTTAAGCCTACTGCTTTTCCTATTTCTCTAACTGATGGTGGATATCCATTTTCCATAACGGCTTTTTCTATATATTTTAATATAGCTTTTTCTCTCTTATTTAATTCGTTTGGGTCCTTTTTTCTCATATGCTATCCTCTCCCTTTAAAAATATTTGCTACTATATTATCACATAAATTACTAATTGTCAAACAAAAGTTTTAATTTTTATTGTTTTTTTGTAAATTATTTTTGAAGTTTCATTGAAAGCAATTTACTTATTCCACTTTCTTCCATTGTTATTCCATATACTGTGTCTGCTGCTTCCATTGTTCCTTTTCTGTGTGTTATTACTAAAAATTGTGTTTGTGAAGTGAATTTCTTTAAGTATTCTGCAAATCTATATACGTTTACATCATCTAATGCTGCTTCTATTTCATCTAGTACACAGAATGGTGCTGGGTTTATTTTTAATATTGCAAAAAGTAGTGCTATTGCTGTAAATGCTCTTTCTCCTCCTGATAATAAGCTCATGTTTTGAAGTTTCTTTCCTGGTGGTTGAACTTCTATTTCTATTCCGCAGTTTAGTATGTCATTTTCATCTGTTAATTTTAATTCTGCCTTTCCTCCACCAAATAGTTCTTGGAATACTTCTCCAAAGTTTTTATTTATTACTTTGAATTGTGTTTCAAATTGTTCCTTCATTATTTTTGTCATGTCTTGTATTATTTTTTTTAGTTTACTGCTTGCGTTTTCTAGGTCTAAACGTTGTTCACACATATAGTCGTATCTTTCTTTTGTTTGTTTGTATTCCTCTATTGAGTCTATATTGATACTGCCAAGATTTTTAATTTCATCTCTTAAACCTTTTACTTGTTTTGTTGTTTCTGCAATATTATTTGGTTTTTTATACTCTCCTGCTGTGTTTGGTGTTATTTCATAGTCTTCCCACATTTTGTTTATTATTTGCTCAAGTTCAACATCTATTTTAGATTTTTTAACTTCTAATTTATTTGCTTGATTTTTTATTTCTTCTATTATGCTATATTTTTCTTCTATTTCGTTTTCAGTTTTTGTTATGGCATTATTTTTATTTATCTTTTCTTGTTTTAATTTTTCTACTGTATCTGAACTTGTGCTTACTTCTAATTTGATTTGTTTTATTTGCTTTTTATATTCTTCTATTGCATTTGCAAGTAGCTCATTCTCTTTTAAACATGATTCACTTTGTGCTTTTTTGCTTGCTATTTTGCTTACATTTCCTTCTATTTCTGCATCTATTCTTGCAAGTATCTCTTCTAATGAGTTATTGCTTTCATCGAATGAACTTACTGATATTTTTAAGTTTGTTATATCAAAGTTTAAATCATCTATATATTTCTGATTTTCTTTATTCTTCTCTGCAAAGCATTGAATTTCTTGATTTAAGCTGTTTGTTTCTTCTTCTAAGTCTAATGAATTTTGTTTTATTTCTGCTTTTTCTGTTTCGTTACTTTCTATAGTTTTTTCTATTTCTGCTGTTTCATTCTTTAACTTTTGTAGCTTTGCTTCTAAGCTTGATATTGCTTCTTCTAGTGTTTCTATCCTTTGCTTTTCTGTTGCATATTCTATTTCTATTTCTTGGCTTGTTTGTTCTATATTTGTAACTTCCTCAAGTAGGTCTTCTATTGATGTTTCATATTCTTCTTTTTCATTAGCGATTTTTTCAATTTCTTTATTAATTTTTTCAATTTCTTTTTCTAATTCTTTTATTTGATTTGTTCTTCCTATTATACTTGTTGTTTTTTGTGTTGTTGAACCACCAGATATTGCTCCACTTGGGTTAATTATATCTCCTTTTAGTGTAACTATTTTAAAGCTGTAGTTGTTTTGTCTTGCAAGTACTATTGCTGTATCCATGTCTTCTACAATTACTGTTCTTCCAAGTAAGTTTGCTACAATACCTTCATACTTTTTATCTGTTTGTATTAGTTTTGCTGCAATGCCTATTACTCCTTGTTTTCCATTTGTTACAAGTCTATCTATTGTTTTTCCTTTTACTGATGAAATTGGTAAGAATGCTGCTCTTCCTAAGCTGTTTTGTCTTAAATATTCTATTAATTTTTTTGCATCTTCTTCTGTTTCTGTAACTATGTTTTGCAAAGTTTGACCTAGCACCATTTCAATTGCTGTTTGATATTCTTCCGGAACTGTTATAAGATTTGCTAAAACTCCTTTAACACCTTTGTTTAGTTTTGCATCTTTTTCACACTCTAAAAGTATTGATTTTACTGCTCTTGAGTAGCCTTCTTTTTCCTTTTCCATTTCGCTTAAGAATTTTTGTTTTGAATCTTTTATTCTTAGTTCTGTTGTTAGCTTATTTATTTTGTTTTTATATTCTTCTATTTTTGATGTTGCCGCTTCACGTTTTTCCTTTATTTCCTCTAATCTATTTTTACATTCATTTCTTCTTAGTTCTTTTTCATTAAATGTTTTTAGAAGGTCAGATTTTATCATTCTTTTTTCATCTAATTTTGATATTGTATCTTGTATTTCTGTTTTTACTGTTCTTTCACGTTTACTTAAGTTTTCATTGTTTATTTCTATTGTATTTATTTTTTCTCTATTTTCATATTTTACTTCTGTGTTTTCTTCAACCTTTTTCTTTTTTTCTTCAATTTTCTTTTCTTCTTCTGTAAGTTTGCTTGAAATCTCATTTAGTTTTGCTTCTTTTTCTTCTAGTTCCTTTGCAAATTTTTCTCTGTTTGCCATTAAATTATCTTTTTTGCTTGTTCTATTTTCCTTTTCTTCTTGTATTTCTTTGTTTCTAGTTTCTAATTCTTCTATCTCTTTTAAATATGTTTCGCGGTTTTGAAGGTTGTTTGCCATTCTTTCATTTTGAACATTTATTTCAGAATTTATCTGTTCTATTTTCTTTTCACTTTCAAAACCTAAGTTTTGTGTTTCTTCAATTTTTGCAATTACTTCTTCCAATTCGTTTCTAAGATTTTCTTTTAAATTTTGAAGCACAGAAAGCCTGCTCTCTTCATCTGTTTTTTGAGAGTTTATTACATCTATATCTTTCATTAATTCTTCAAGCTTTGTTTTGTATGTGTCAATATTATATAGGAATAGCCCTATTTCTATTGATTTTAGTTCTTCTCTTAAACTTAAATATTTCTTTGCTTTTTCTGATTGGTTTTTTAGTGGTTCAATATTTGCTTCAATTTCTGATAAAATATCATTAATTCTAAGTAAGTTTAATTTTGTTTGTTCTAGCTTTTTCTCTGCTTCATTCTTTCTTGCTCTGTATTTTACAATACCTGCAGCTTCTTCAAATATGTTTCTTCTATCTTCAGATTTGTTGCTTAAAATTTCATCTATCTTACCTTGCCCAATTATTGAATATCCATCTTTACCAATACCTGTATCCATAAATAGCTCTAGTACATCTTTTAATCTGCATGGTGTTTTGTTTATAAAGTATCCACTTTCCCCGTTTCTAAAAATTCTTCTTGTAACAACCACTTCACCAAATTCAATAGGAAGTTTTCCATCTGAATTATCTATAACTATAGAAGCTTCTGCAAAACCTAAAGACTTTCTACTTTGTGTTCCTGCAAAAATAATGTCCTCAGATTTGCTACCTCTTAAAGACTTCATACTTTGCTCTCCAAGAACCCATCTAATACTATCTGAAATATTACTTTTACCAGATCCATTTGGTCCAATAACTGTGGTAATACCAGGCATAAATTCTAATACTGTTTTATCTGCAAAAGACTTAAACCCTTGCAATTCTAATCTCTTTAAATACATCTAAAAATCCCCTTTTCTCTCGATTTTAATATAATATATCAAAAGTCGAAAATAGTCAAGAAAAAGGGACAAAACTATAAAAAAATCCACGAAGAATTCTTCGTGGATTTGCCGAGAAAATGTTTACTTCTTGATGTTGATTGAAATGCAGCCTCTGTCATCTCTTTCAAAGACATAGCCCTTTTCTTCTGCTTCTGCCTGTGCATGTGAATGTAACGAAAATACATGGTCTCCCTTTTTATCATAAAGATAGATTGGAAAACTGAATTCGCTATTCACATACTGGTTGATGGCTTTGAAAATCTGCTCTTTGGTCTCTCCATAGTCCGGAATGTCACGGAACTTTTGGTCACGAAGTTCCTTGGCATCTTCAACAGATGGAATTTCCAAATATTTCTGTGGTACTTCTACTTGGATTTCTGCCTTCCGATTTTTTTTGAACATACACTTTTCTCCCTCATATAAATTATTATTGTATGCCAAAAGCACACAACTTAATTAGTATACCACGTTTACATAATTTCCGCAAGTGTTTTTTTAAAACTTTTTTCATTTATTAATAATTTCTTAATTTCTGCATATCATATTTTTACTGCTAGTAAATATTTACTTTTGTGTTTCTGTAATTTTCTAGTTTGTAATGCTATATTCAAAACGAATAAGGAGGAATAATATATGAAACTTAATTATAGTATTATAGGTATGAGATTAAAGCAAGCAAGACTTGATAAAAAAATAACACAAGAAAAATTAGCTGAAATGCTTGATGTTTCAGTTGCTTACATTAGTAGAGTTGAATGTGGCTCTACAGAGATTAATATGAAAAGACTAGCAGAAATATGTGGCTTATTAGATGTTTCCTTAAGTTATGTACTTGAGGATATTTCACCTACTTCTTCTGCTTATTTAAATACAGCATTTACGGATTTACTAAAAAATTGTCCACCAGAAAAAATTGATTTGATTTATAAAATTGCAAAAATAATTGTTGAAAATTAAGTTAATTTTTGTATAAGCTTATTCTTTACAATCCGCCAAATCTCGCCTTAGGTTATATATGTTTTGTTCTCAAGAAAAAATCGAAATGGCTACGAGGGTCACGAGTGAAGCCGTTGGCTCTTCGATTGTTTTCTTTCGAAAAAAATATATAACCCCTGCGTTTGGCTACTTAGTAAATACAATTCTAAATTAAACCAAATTTCGCTCACAAATTTTATGTAAATTTTGCCAATTCTCTTCCTTTTTTATGCTTTTTATAGTATAATGGTTAAGGAAGAGATTTTTTAGGAGGTAAGATTTATGCAAATAGTTTTATTAATAATTTTATTACTATTATTATTTATAGCAATTAAGTCTATTAAAATCGTAAGACAAGCTGAAGTTTACATTATTGAAAGATTAGGTAGATTTCATAAAATAGCAGATGCAGGACTTACAATTATTATTCCTTTTGTTGACCACGTTCGTAGTGTTGTAAGTTTAAAAGAACAAACTCTTGATGTTCCACCTCAAGGAGTTATTACAGAAGATAATGTTACAATGACAATAGATACTGTTGTGTTCTATCAAATAACAGATCCAGCTAAGGCAGTATATGAAATTCAATCTTTAAGAAGAGGTATTGAATACTTAGCTATTACAACTATTCGTGATATTGTTGGTAAAATGGATTTAGACTCAACATTTAGTTCTCGTGATTTAATAAATAACCAATTAAGAGTATTATTAAATGAAGCGACTAGTAAATGGGGTTGTAAAGTAAATCGTGTTGAAGTTAAAGATATTACACCTCCTGCAGACATTCGTGATGCAATGGAAAAACAAATGAATGCAGAGAGAAATAAAAGAGCTGCAATTTTACAAGCTGAAGGTGAAAAACAAGCTGCTATAACACTTGCAGAAGGTCAAAAACAAGCTGCTATATTACAAGCTGAAGCTGATAAAGAAGCTCAAATAAGAAGAGCTGCCGGTGAAGCTGAAGCAATTCGTGAAGTTGCTGTTGCAAAAGCTCAAGAAATTCAAATGATTTATGAATCAATTAAGAAATCTAACCCAGATGATAAATTAATTCAATTAAAATCATTAGAAGCTTTACAAGAAATTGCAAAAGGAGATGCTAACAAAGTATTTATTCCTTTCGAAGCAACAAATGCTTTATCTAGCCTAGGAGCTTTAAAAGAAGTTGTTAAAGATAAATAATTCATTTTAGATGTGCTAAAATTAAGCACATCTTTTTTTATTTTTGCCTCGATTTTCATTGACAAAACTCCCCTTTTGTTATATTATCTATTCATAATTAATTTAAATTTTTAGGAGGTTTTTATGTTTAAATTTAAAAAGTTTTTTTTATGTTTGGTTCTAGCAATGCTTCTTCTTTCATCTGCTGTATTTGCAACAGATAATACAGTTTTGCCTACTGCACCTGTAGCTGATGAAGAAAAAACAACAGAGAAATTCCAAACAATTAATGAAGA
>ULMY01023535.1_pt1 | contig 21979 bp, 16 predicted proteins | sample 1951781 | NCBI WGS metagenome assembly ULMY01 (sample SAMEA4835563, study PRJEB28245) | human gut metagenome | biome: gut microbiome; material: fecal sample | place: Denmark | collected 2008
AGCCTGCGACTGAATCCTTACCCCATTCTGCCGGGACACCTCACCATCTCCACGGAAAGTCACCAGTGGCAGACATTGGCCGACAAAACTTCGCGCCGGTTGCCCGAGCGCCTGGTCGACTGGCTGGAGAAGAACTTCGCCAGCGGCTACACCGTATTCTACAACGGAGCCAAATGCGGTGCTTCTGCCCCCGACCACTTCCATTTCCAGGCCGTACGCCAGGAAGATGTGCCCCTCATCCGCCAATGGGAAAAACTGATGAGCACAGCGGTAGAAAAAGGTTTCGAACCCCTCTCCGACGGCAAATCCTGCATCGCCTACGACATCGAAGGATACTTCTGTCCGATACGGGCCTTCATCACTCAGGGAGGACTGGCCACTGGTGTACGGCTGATTGACAGCTACCTGCACAGCCTGCCCCTGCACGAAGGAGAAACCGAGCCACGCTACAACCTCTTTGCCTGGAACGACCCGCGCTACGGATTTGTCACCGTCTACATCCCGCGCACAGCCCATCGTCCGCAGTGCTACACTGCCGAAGGCGACGCACAGCTGATTGTCAGTCCCGGCGCCCTCGATATGGCCGGCATCCTTGTGACGGCCCGCGAAGAAGATTTTCAAAAACTGGACGCTGACACGCTCCGCCAAATCTACCACGAAGTAACACATTAAGCATCATGAAAGAACCTGAAATTAACGTGGGCATCGTCAATGCCCTTGAAATAGCCTTTACACTCAATGCCAAGTTTCTGGCCAAAGGAGAAACCGTATCGGGCAAGCAACGTGTATCCTTCGACGAAGGAGGAATTTCCTGGAACGGCAACGTGTACCGGGAGCTGACCTTTACCCCGTTGGAAGACGATGCCTCCTTCTCACTCGAAGACGTAACCATCGGTATCAATTTCCATTGGGAACGCCAGGAAACACAAACCTTCCTCGGTACCCTGCGCCTGGTGGTAGACGAAGGAAAGATTACCGCCATCAACCAGGTGCCGGCAGAAGACTATCTGACCAGCGTCATCTCGTCCGAGATGAACGCCACCTCTTCCCTGGAGTTTCTGAAAGCCCATGCCGTCATCTCACGAAGCTGGCTTTTAGCACAGATTGAAAAACGGAAGGCCCTCAGCAAACAGGGAAGTAACTTCTTCCCCTTCCTCAAGACCGAAACAGAATATATCCGCTGGTACGACCGCGAAGACCATACCATCTTCGACGTATGCGCCGACGACCATTGCCAGCGCTATCAGGGCATTACCCGTGCCTCCAACCAGAGTGTGGTGGAAGCCGTGAAGGAAACACGCGGCCAGGTGCTCATGCACAAGCATGCCATCTGCGACGCCCGTTTTTCGAAGTGCTGCGGCGGAGTGACCGAAGAGTTCAACTACTGCTGGGAAGACAAGCATTATCCTTACCTCAGTGCCGTGCGCGACTTGGACACGGATGCCCCCCTGCCCGACCTCACCCAAGAGGAAGAAGCCGAACGATGGATACGCCAGCGTCCGGAATCTTTCTGCCACACCACCGATCCGAAAATCCTTTCACAGATACTCAACAACTATGATCAGGAGACACACGATTTCTACCGCTGGAAGGTGAGATACACACAAGCCGAACTGGCCGAACTGATAGCCACGCATACCAAGAGCGATTACGGAGAGATACTCGACCTTATCCCTGTAGAGCGTGGAAAATCGGGACGTATCAGTCGGCTGAAAATTGTAGGAACCCTGAAAACAATGACCATCGGAAAGGAGCTGGAAATACGACGCACCCTCTCACCTACCCACCTGTTCAGCTCGGCATTCGTGGTCGACAAGGGACCGGAAGTGAACGGAGTGCCCGAATGGTTCGAACTGACCGGTGCCGGATGGGGACACGGTGTGGGACTCTGTCAGATCGGAGCTGCCGTGATGGGCGAAAAAGGATACTCCTACGACCAGATTCTGCTGCATTACTACCGGGGAGCTGAAATCCGTAAGTTATACTAAAAACGAACGACTATGCGCACACGCTCTCCCTGGTACTGGGTACCTTCGCTCTACTTTGCCGAAGGACTTCCCTACGTAGCTGTGATGATTTTATCGCTGGTGATGTACAAACGGATGGGTATCTCGAATACGGAGGTGGCCCTCTACACCAGCTGGTTGAACCTGCCCTGGGTCATCAAGCCCCTATGGAGCCCGTTTATCGACCTGCTCCGCACCAAACGATGGTGGATTGTCACCACCCAGTTGCTACTGGGTGCCGGACTGGCCGGCATTGCCTTCACCATCCCCACCAGCCATTTCTTCCAGACCACATTAGCGGTGTTCTGGCTCGTAGCCTTCAGTTCCGCCACCCACGACATCGCCGCCGACGGCTTCTACATGTTAGGCCTTACCCCGCATCAGCAAGCCTTCTTCGTGGGCATCCGCAGCACATTCTACCGCTTTGCCACCATCGCCGGACAAGGGCTGCTCATTATGCTGGCCGGCTGGCTGGAAGAAATGACCGGACGCACATCGTACGCCTGGAGCATCACCTTCTTCACGTTAGCAGGCTGCCTGCTGGCTCTGTGGCTCTACCATTCCTTCGTACTGCCCCGTCCTGACCAGGACTGTCCGTCGGTTGCCCGGCAAGGAGAAGCCCGGAGCATACTGACCGACTTCCTGCTCACCTTCCGTTCCTTCTTCCAGAAAGAACAGGCGCTTACCGCCATTCTGTTCATGCTACTCTACCGCCTCCCCGAGGCACAGTTAGCCAAGATGGGTATCCCCTTCCTGCTCGACCCGGTGGAACAAGGAGGACTCGGCATGACTACGGCACAGATAGGCTTTGCCCAAGGAACGCTCGGCATTGTCGGTCTCACCTTAGGAGGTATCTTGGGAGGCATTGCCGTAGCACGCCACGGACTGCGCCGCTGGCTCTGGCCGATGGTGTGGGCCATCTCCCTGCCCGATATTGTCTATGTGTACCTGAGTTACGCCCAGCCCGACAACTTAATCATCGTGAACAGCTGCATCTTTGTGGAACAGTTCGGCTACGGATTCGGATTCACAGCCTACATGCTCTACCTTATTTATTTTGCCAACGGCACACACAAGACCTCGCACTATGCCATTTGTACCGCCTTCATGGCCTTGGGCATGATGCTGCCGGGCATGATAGCCGGCTGGATGCAAGAAACCTTAGGCTACCAGCTGTTCTTCATCTGGATTATGGTTTGCACACTGGCCACCTTCGGCGTTACCGCCCTGCTGAAAATCGACCCTGAATTCGGAAAGAAATAAAAAGAGACGTTTTGTCCGGCCTTTACTTTCCGGAAAGGAAGTGCCGGACAAAACGCATAAAATTCAATACCGTATCCGACTCCTGTCCCTGAGCCGATACAAAACAGAAATGCCGCTTGAACTGCAAGCCCTCAATGTCAATCACCTGAAAGTCTCCTTCCTTCAGTTCCCTCTCCAGGGCACAGATTGACACAATGCCCATACAGTTACTGCACCGCAAGAACGACTTGATACCTTCCGTACTGCCTAAGTGCATCCGCACATTCAGCGAAGAAAGCTTCAGTCCCTGCTCTGCCAATACCATCTCAATGGCATCCAGCGTGCCGGAACCCCGCTCACGAAGCACCAATGGCACACGAACAAACTCTTCCAGCGTCAGTTCCTCCTTTCCGGCCCAGTGGCCGCGCGGACAAACTACCGGCACCAGTTCATCGCACAAGAACGGGTCGTAGCGCAGGCTGGGCAGGCGGAACACTCCCTCCACCATACCCACGTCAATGGTATGCTCCTGCAAAGCCTTCTCCACATTGCGCGAATTGGTGTCCATCAATGACACACTCATCTTGGGATAACGCTCCGTGAAAGCAGCCAGCACAGGCGGAAGCACATACTGTGAGATTGTCGTACTGGCCCCTAACCGTAACTCTCCTGCATACTCATTGTTCAACTGGTGCATGTCGTACTCCAGCTTGCGGTAATCGTCCAAAATCCGTTCGCAGTGCTCCATCAGCAACTTTCCGGCCTCCGTGAGCGAAATGGAATTTCCCTTCCGGTCGAACAGACGCACCCCATAGAGACTCTCCAGTTCCCTAACATGCTTGGTCACTGCCGGCTGGCTCACAAACAGCTCCTGCGAAGCCTTGGTAAAACTAAGGTTTCGTGCCACACTATAGAACGCTTTCAAACGGAAATCAGACATACTCTACAAAGATTAAAGTTCCTCTGCCCGGATGCCCAACGACTGAAGAATGGCAAATCCTAACATTTCAAAGGAATATTCATAATCGTGTGCCGGAGGATTCATGCCGAACACCGTCACACCATCTTTTCCCTTTATCTTTGCTGCCTGTTGCTCCACAGCAGCCCCGTATCCCTCTTCATCGGGCACCAGCATGATTCGGCGTGCATCTTTCGATTCGGTCAGCAATTGCAGTGATTCCGTAAATAAATCCTCTCGGCGAGCCATATCCGAAGGCTGGAAAGCATAGAGTGAAAACTCGCCCAGACGGCTCTGGAATGCCATGCCGTGAACTTCCTTTTCCAAATCAGAAGGAAGGCAGAAGCCCATCCGGCTATGCTCCGCGTCATACACAAAAATAACCTGTATCTCATTCTTTCCCAGCTCAATTCCCGCATCCAAAGCCAGACACTCCAGCAACACGGCCAAATCAGCCTTAGGTAGTTCACGCCCCACCAGCGGTGCAAAATGTGCCGCCATATCCTTCCCCACACGGTCAAGGAAAGCTGCATCAATCAAAATTACATCAGAAGCAAAGGGTATTTTCTTTTCCATATTAGTTAATGTGTTTCTATTTATACTTGTTCCAATCGATGACATAACCGTCTTCCATGATGTAATCAAAATTCTGTATTCCGATTGGATATTTCATACACAATCAATAATGAATAACGGAAATGTATTTGAAGCAAAGATAGGAAATTTTACCCACAGAATAGTACCTGAAAAGTATTTTTTCATCCTTCTCCCAAACGTACTTGCATGAATGAAAGAACGCTCAGGCGTTTGGTCCTAAACAGACTTGCGTTTGAGGTGTACTGAAAATAGTTTTTACATCAAACGTAAAAGCGCCTGAAAGCAGGGATTAAAGTGATTCTTTTTCACGTATCTAAAGACAAAAAAATCTTCTATTTACATGAGATTCGCACAAACAACCGTATCTTTGCCGAAAATTACAAAACCATGAAGAAAATAAGTTTAATCGTACTAAGCGGACTACTAATAATGAGTAGTACCTCATGCGTCACTAAGAAAAAATTCCTCCTTGCAGAAAACGGACGGATAGAAGCTCTCTCCAAAGGAGACAAACTTCAAGGGCAGCTAAACGAATGTCACAACGAGATAGATAAAATGCGCGGACAAATTGACCGTCTGCAGCAAGATACCAACCGGCAGGGGAACTCCATCCGCCATTACCAGCAGCTATTGTCAAGCAACATGAACGAACAGGAGAAGCTGAACGCCTTACTCGGCGAAAAGCTGAAAGAATTGGATGAACGTGAAAAGACCATTCAGGAACTGCAAGGCATGATTGACCAGCAGAATGCCACGGTACAGAGCCTGCTCAACAGTGTGAAAGATGCCTTGCTCGGCTTCAGCAGTGACGAGCTGACCGTACGCGAACAGAATGGTAAGGTCTATGTAGCTATGTCCGACAAGCTGTTGTTTCAGTCCGGAAGTGCCAAACTGGATAAGCGTGGAGAAGAGGCTTTGGGAAAGTTGGCCGAAGTATTGAACAAGCAGACCGAAATTGATGTATGCATCGAAGGACATACGGACAACAAGCCGATTCATACCGCACAGTTCAAGGACAACTGGGACCTGAGCGTTATCCGCGCTACTTCCGTAGCACGCATCCTGATTGAAAAATACAAGGTCAACCCGTTGCAGATACAACCCAGCGGACGCGGAGAATACATGCCGGTGGCCGATAACGAAACAGCCGAAGGTCGCGCCAAGAACCGCCGCACAGAGATTATCATGTCGCCGAAACTGGATAAGCTGTTCCAGATGCTGAAAAAATAAGAAGGACTGAAAGTCTTTACAAACCAATAGCCCTGACATACTTCACCATACAAGAAGTATGTCAGGGCTATTTATATGTCGGTTTACAAGAAGATATTATTTATAGATATAGAAGCTGCGCTCCACCGGTTCGGCCGTCTGTACCTTCCCCTTCAATCCATACTGCCAGGCCACAACCGTCACTTTCACCGGGAAACGACTCCGTGGCGGAATCGGGGTAAACTCCAGCGTATTGTTCTCCGTGATTCGGGCCGGACCTTCCTTCACGTAGTAATATACGGGTAAGCCACTGTCGGATACCGCTTTCAAAGGCAACGATGCACTTCCTGCCTTCACGTCTTCCAGTCCCGGGAAAAGAATGTGCTGGCGTTTCCCTTCCGTCAGCCGGTAAGGAATACCGTTATATCCGCTCACTTCCGTCAGGTCGTTCATCATCTGGTCAAATACTTTCTGTGTACCTTTGCGCACATCCCACTGCTGGTCTATTCCGGGGGCAATCCAAATCAGCCCCACTCCTATCTCGGCCAGCGAGTCACGGAAGGAAGGCATATCAAACAACATCTCTTCCGTCATGTTCTGCTGGCTCCACATCACGGCCGACAGGCGCTCGCAATGTGCCGGAACCCACAAGAAGGCTTCCGGTTCCTTTTTCGTTTCTCCCGATACAAAACCTTTCAATGTGACCGCCCACTGCCACTCTCCGGCACAAACCGTCTGCAGCCAGGCCATTACTATACATAATATACACACTCCTCTTTTCATCTTTCTTTTATTTATCATTCGTTCCTACAATTTCTGATACCGTACGCGACACCCAATTCACGATTTTATACATAATTACGTATGAAAAAAATGATTTACCTAAAAAAGAATAGTTTTTTAGGTAAAAAACAAAAAAGACCGGAAAACAGCATCCTTTTATTGATTCTGTTCCCGGTCTTCAACTTTTAATATATTTCATCAAATCGGTATAAAAAACATGATTGCAATCCAACCTGTTGATAGCGGCAAGAAATAAAAATGCAAAAGTACAACCACATAGAAAGGAATATCCGCCTGTATGTTTTAGGTTTCCCCCGTGTAAACCGTACGTTTCCCGAAGCGAAAACGTACGGTTCCTTTACGGGAAACCTACAGTTTCGCTTCGGGAAACATAAAAAACGGCAGGCAGTTTCCTGCTTATCTTCCAAGCGTATATAAAATTACTTTAAGCAGGTCAATACATTCGTTGCTGAAAGTGTATATTTTTTCTTATCTACAACCACCCGACAAGGAGCCGTAGCTGTGTACATCCATTTTCCATCCTGCTTCAGCAACAAGACATCAGCAGACGCGTCTGTCCGGATGCTCACTCCATCAGCTTCCAGCTGTGTACCGTTGCCCAGGAAAGCCTGATGAGTCTCTCCCTTTTCCGACTGACGGCACAGCGCATAGCTTGCACGGACTTGCAATTTTTCCAACTTACAGTGGTGTGTATTCTCATCCGACGACAGAATCCAGTCGACATTTCCATTGGTCAGTGCCACGCGTATACCGACATGGCTTCCCTGCTGTTCACTCTTTACCTGCGGATAATCGACCGACGCAATGCAGGAAGGTTCTTTTACGGTAGAAGGTTCATACACTGCCACAAACGGACGGTTCCAGGCTTCTCCTTTCTGACGTGCCACGAAAGTGAGTGTAGGCTGGTCCTTGATGGAATACGGCATGTTCTTTATACGACTCAGTCCTTCTGTCATGGGACTCAGGGCTGAAAAGATTTCGCGTCCTTCCTCCCCTTTCATCCAGAGGTTCATCGTAATATCGTCCTTATCGGGCATCTGGATGGTAAATCCGGCTTTCACGTCTTTGTTTGTCACCGCCCGCTTCTTATTATATATATAGGAATAAGCATACAGATGGGCTCCGGCAAAGGCCAGTTCCTGCGTAGGCTGAAGTCCGAGTTCACTGCCGTCGGCCGCTGTAAGCGTCATGTGCTGTCCTAAGTTGTGATAGAAATAGTCGTGCATCTTGTCACCGCCTTCTACTTTCCGGCTACGGAATATATCGATATAATAACCTGCAGAATCGCCCACATTGACAATGCCGTTAAGACGGGTCTGGTCGGCAAAAGTTTCCGGCTCGCGGAAGTAGACTTCACTATAAGAAATCAGCTGGTAAGGAATCCGTTCGCCTGCCGCAGGATACAGGGCACGCAGCTTGAAGGAATGGTTGCTCTTCATGACGGGATAAGAAGAAATACCGTCTACGCAGACCGTATTATGCGAAGGGAACTGGCTGTAGTACTCCAGGTAATCCAGCCCTTGATACAAAGTTTTACCGATGCCGGCATCCGGACCAAGCACGTAGCCCTTGCCATACAGTTCCATACTGATGCCGTTGGCGTGCATGTGATTGCCTTCACTTCCGTTCAGTGACACCATCAGACTGTGACGGGGATTCATCCCGTTACGCTGTACCAGCCAGCTCACGTTCGGGGCATAGAAGGTAGGAGTTACATAGTCATCAATCTGGCCAGCCTTCACTTTTTCATCCAACACGAGCGGTTTCCCGGCAAAGAAAGAAGTAATGGCTACCGGTGCTTTGCCTCTTTCTGCCACCGGAAGAGAAGAAGACGGGTCGAACAGTTTCAGCATGGCCGTAAACTTACGTTCCTCTTCGGACTTTCCATGGGTACGGGCATTCTGAATCATATAACGGAAAATATCGGTCCGCAGTGTGGAAGGATGCGTATCGCCAAACCCGCAGACCATACGGTTCGGGAAGAGGTATTGCGGCATGGCTTCTACGGCCTTCGAAAGTACCGGAATTTCCTTGGTCAGGTCGATGCCCAGATTCTCATCGAACAGGCTGATAAAGCTGGCATAATCACCTACCACCACACTGCTGTAGCCGGGGCACTCTGCCCAGACACCAGTGGCTGCATCGAATCCGTAATCGGCCAGTTTTTTCAATGACCACTGACGGATGGACGACTGGTTCACGAGATAATCGATATAGTATTGGCGTCCTTTACCGTCAGCATACTTCGCATCATCTTCCAGTATCAGAGCAATGTTCATGATATAATGTGCCTGCAGCAGGTTCCAGTTGTTGTGAGGTACCCCGTTGGCGATGATGTTATCAGCACATTTCTTGAACGCATCGGCATAGATGGTCATCTTTTCCGGCTTTTCTTTCTGCAAGTACGCATAAAGGAAATCATAAAGCGGTACTAAGGAATTTATGACATCTTCATGAATCACCTCAAAAGAAGTCATCCCTACCAATGTCTGCTGGTGACCGTAGTTCAAGTCGACAGGCACATTGCGGTAGTACAACCCCGTCATGTACACATCGAAAACGGAAGCAGCTGCTGTGGCATACTTCTGCTCGCCGGTCAGCCACCAGAGGAATGCGGCATCGCGGGCTATACCTACGATTTCATTGTTGATGCTTTCAATCATTCTTCCGGTTTTGCTGATGCTCACCCACTCGTAAGGATTACCTTCCAAGGTTTTATTAGACAGATACAATCCTCTGGCATCTTCCTGATAAGGCTTCAGGTCTTCCAAACGAGGACGGTTGTAATTGGTGGCATGGCTGCGCGCTCCGGTAAACACGACTTCTCACCTCCGGCATGGTCGTAGTACTCACCTTTTATATATACGTCGGTAGCATGTGTGTTCCAGTACATCAGCAAACGGGAGGACAGCCAGTCTGTTCCCCGGTCTACGTATTTATCTGTCCGTTGCCGAAGCCGCTCATACACATCTTTTGCCCAAGGAGCCTTTTCAATCAACTCCTGAGTTTCTTTCTTCCCCTCCTGTGTGGTCAGATAGCGGGGATGTCCTTGCGGAAGTTTCAAGTCCAGCCGCCCGGTTTGTGCATGTACCGCCCCTATAACCACAGACAGGCACAGCAAAAGAATCAGTCTTTTCATATCTTCTAACTTTTTATTTTCACATATAACTAATACGAACGAACATGTAAAAATACTCAAAAGTTGACAGAAGTTTTTTGCATTCGCCATCCGTTGAAATGTTAAAAACGAAGGAGGATGAGAAAAAAGGAGGAAACATGCTCTAAAACATGAGTTTTTATTAGTGTAATTTTACACTTATCCGTAATATTGCACTCGAATTAGTGTTACTAATACACTTTGAAAAACAAACGACATAAAACCAGTTTTTGATAACCGCGAAATCAATACACAAATAATTAAAATAATACTATTATGAATTGGAATTCAACTGAATTTATTTGGCTTGACTGGCTGGTTCTCGCCGTCGGAGTCATGGCTATTGTATGGGCTGTTTACCGTGCAATAAAGAAAGATCAGGAAAAGATGAAAGGTGCCGACAGTCAGGACTACCTTTTCGGAAAAGGGGAACCTTGGTACATTATCGGTGCTGCTATCTTCGCAGCAAACATCGGTTCTGAACACCTTGTAGGATTGGCCGGTACAGGTGCAAAAGACGGTGTGGGAATGGCACACTGGGAAATGCAAGGATGGATGATCCTTATTTTAGGATGGTTGTTCGTTCCTTTCTATCAGTTATTAAACAACAAAATGGGTAAGATTATCACCATGCCCGACTTCCTGAAATTCCGCTACACGCAACGTACTGGTTCATGGTTGTCTATCATTACACTGATTGCATACGTATTGACAAAGGTATCTGTAACCGCATTCACCGGCGGTATCTTCTTTGAATACCTGCTTGGCCTTCCATTCTGGTGGGGAGCACTCGGCCTTATCTTCATCACGGCTATCTTCACTGTCTTCGGAGGTATGAAAGGTGTAATGACACTTTCTGCCATCCAAACTCCTATTCTTATCATTGGTTCATTCTTAGTTTTGTTCTTAGGCTTGAATATGCTGGGTGATGGCAGCATCTCAGAAGGATGGTCACAGATGATGGCTGTTTGTAATGCTGCACACGATGGCTTCGGTACAACTCACATGTTCCACACTGACCCTGCAGACCCTATGTATCCGCAATTCCCGGGCTATGTGGTATTCCTCGGAGCATCTATCATCGGTTTCTGGTACTGGTGTACTGACCAGCACATCGTACAGCGTGTGCTCGGACAGACTAAGGGAGAAGATAACCGTAAAGTCATGGCACGTGCACGCCGCGGTACAATCGCAGCTGGTTATTTCAAACTGTTGCCTGTATTCATGTTCCTGATTCCGGGTATGGTGGCATTCGCACTCTCACAGAAAACTGGCAGCAACATCGTAATGGACATCACCAACACACATGACACAGACGGTGCTTTTGCCATGATGGTAAAGAACATCTTGCCTGCAGGTGTGAAAGGTATTGTAACCATCGGTTTCATCTGCGCCCTCGTGGCTTCTTTGGCTGCATTCTTTAACAGCTGTGCGACATTGTTTACAGAAGACTTCTACAAACCTATGAAGAAAGGCATGAGCGAAAGCCACTACGTAATGGTAGGCCGTATAGCTACAGTAGTTGTCGTACTGTTGGGATTGGCTTGGATGCCTATCATGATGAACATGGGTAACCTGTATTCTTATCTTCAAGATATTCAGTCTCTGATTGCTCCTGCCATGGTAGCCGTATTTACCCTGGGTATCTTCTCTAAGCGCATCACACCGAAAGCTGGAGAATGGGGACTTATCGGAGGATTCCTTATTGGTATGTTGCGTCTGTTGACTAACGTATTTACCGACTCTGGTAAAGCCGTCATGGACGGAGCGTTCTGGGAATACACTTCTTGGTTCTGGCAGACCAACTGGCTTATCTTCGAAGTATGGTTGCTCGTATTCATCGTTATCATGATGTACGTAGTATCTATGTTTACTGCTAAACCGACATCTGAACAAATCGCAGCCATCACTTTCACTGGTGACTACAAGAAAGCTATCCGCGAAAGCTGGAATATGTGGGATGTAATTGCTACATTGGGAGTTGTCGTTCTCTGCGCATTGTTCTATTCATACTTCTGGTAATCCATAAAAACAAACTTATAAAGAAAGAGGATATGTAGAAAACCTGCATATCCTTTTCTTTTTTAATAGAAACTACTGAAAAACGCTCATTCTATGTTGAAAAACATCTGAAAAAATGTACAAGCAATCGTTTTAAGTGTTACTTTTACACCATAGATAAAAACATCAATAATTTCACATGAAAAGCATGAACAAATCTTTTTTAGGGGCAAGTATCATCCTTGCAGTAATGAGCGGTTGTGCTTCCAAGCAAGCTCAGCAACCGGAGCTGACATTATCAGGCTTGAACCCTGCTAATTTTGAGGTTTCAGCTGAAAATGCCAAACCCATCAAACTTTATACTTTGAAGAACAGCCAGGGTATGGAAGTTTGTGTAACCAATTTTGGCGGACGAATCGTATCGGTCATGGTTCCCGATAAAAACGGAAAGATGACGGATGTAGTTTTAGGTTTTGACAGCATTGCTGACTATCAGAATATTCCAAGTGACTTCGGAGCTTCTATCGGCCGCTATGCCAACCGAATCAATAAAGGAAAAATCACTATCGACGGACAGGAAATCCAGCTTCCGACCAATAACTTCGGACACTGTCTGCACGGCGGTCCTACCGGATGGCAGTATCAGGTATACGAAGCCAACCAGGCTAATGACAGCACCATCGTACTGACGATGAAATCTCCTGATGGAGACAATAACTTCCCGGGAAATGTGACTGCCAATGTGACTTATTCATTGACTGCAGACAATGCCATCGACATTAAATACGATGCCACTACTGACAAGACAACAGTCATTAACATGACCAACCATTCTTATTTCAACCTGAATGGTGACCCATCTAAACCTGCTACAGATCACCTGCTCTACGTTGCTTCCGACAGTATTACTCCGGTAGACAGCACCTTCATGACAACTGGTGAAATGATGGCTGTAAAAGATACTCCGTTTGACTTCAACACACCGAAAGCCATCAGCGAAGGAGTGACAGATTTCTCTAACGAACAAGTAAAATTCGGAAACGGATTTGACCATAACTGGGTACTGAAAACCAAAGGTGACATCAATCAGGTAGCTGCCAAACTGACAAGCCCGACAACCGGTATCAGTCTGGAAGTGTATACAGACGAACCGGGTATTCAGGTGTATACCGGTAACTTCCTGGATGGTACAGTGAAGGGTAAGAAAGGTATTGTTTACCCGCAACGTGCATCCGTATGTCTGGAAACACAGCACTATCCTGACAGCCCTAACAAACCACAATGGCCTTCTGTTATCCTGACTCCGGGACAGACTTACCACAGTCACTGTATCTTCAAGTTTACAGTAGAAAAATAACAGAGACCCAAGAAACCAAGTTGTAAAGAACCAAAAGTCACGAACTTCATGACCACATATTATAATCATAATCCCAAATTTTATGTCGGAATCGACTGCATTATCTTCGGATTCGACAAAGGCGAACTGAATTTATTGCTGCTCAAAAGAAATTTCGAACCTGCAATGGGACAATGGTCGCTGATGGGAGGCTTCATCCAGGAAAACGAAAGTGCCGATGATGCTGCCAAACGCGTTTTGAGCGAACTGACCGGACTGGAAAATGTGTATATGGACCAGATCGGTGCATTCGGAGCTGTAGACCGCGATCCGGGCGAACGAGTTATCTCACTGGCTTATTATGCCTTAATTAATATCAACGAATATGACCGTGAGCTGGTGCAACAGCACAACGCATACTGGGTAAACATCAATAAGTTACCCGACCTGATTTTTGACCACAATGAAATGGTTGAGAAGGCTCGTGCCATTATGAAGCAAAAAGCTTCAAGAGCCCCTATCGGCTTCAACCTCTTGCCGGAGTTATTCACCCTGACACAGCTCCAGAGTCTCTACGAAGCAATTTACGGTGAACCGATGGACAAGCGAAATTTCCGCAAGCGTATTGCAGAAATGGGATTTATAGAGAAAACAGATAAAATTGATAAAACAGGATCACGAAGAGGAGCCTCTCTTTACAAATTCAACGACAAGGCTTATCAGAAAGATCCGAAATTCAAACTTTAAGAATATGTTAGAAGCACTGAAAGAAAAAGTGTTCCATGCCAACCTGGATTTGGTGAAACACGGACTGGTTATTTTCACGTGGGGAAACGTATCGGCCATCGACCGTGAAAGCGGACTGGTGGTTATCAAACCCAGTGGAGTGTCTTACGATGAAATGAAAGCCGAAGACATGGTAGTAGTCGACCTGGAAGGAAACGTGGTAGAAGGAAACTTGCGTCCTTCAAGCGACACACCGACTCACCTTGTACTGTACAAAGCCTTCCCTGAAATCGGCGGCGTGGTACATACACATTCTACATACGCTACTGCATGGGCACAGGCTGGCTGCGATATTCCGAACATCGGAACTACTCACGCCGACTATTTCCACGAAGCTATCCCCTGCACTGCCGACATGACGGAAGAAGAAGTGAAGGGCGCCTACGAAATGGAAACAGGAAACGTAATCGTGAAACGCTTTGAAGGTATGAATCCGGTACATACTCCGGGTGTACTCGTAAAGAACCACGGTCCTTTCTCATGGGGTAAGGATGCACACGATGCTGTTCACAATGCCGTAGTCATGGAGCAGGTTGCCAAAATGGCCAGCATTGCTTACGCTGTCAATCCGAATCTGACCATGAACCCGCTGCTGGTAGAGAAACACTTCAGCCGCAAGCACGGTCCGAACGCTTATTATGGACAGAAAAAATAACATAAAAACAAATATCCAACCAATTAAAAACATAAAATCACTATGAACGCATTTGATCAATATGAAGTATGGTTCGTAACCGGAGCTCAGCTCCTTTACGGAGGCGATGCAGTTATCGCAGTAGACGCACACAGTAACGAAATGGTAGCAGGTTTGAATGCCAGCGGCAAATTGCCTGTGAAAGTAGTATATAAAGGAACTGCCAACTCTTCTAAAGAAGTAGAAGCAGTGTTCAAAGCAGCTAACAACGAAGAAAAATGTATCGGTGTCATCACTTGGATGCACACTTTCTCTCCTGCTAAAATGTGGATTCACGGCTTGCAGCAGTTGAAGAAACCGTTGCTTCACCTGCACACTCAGTTCAACAAGGAAATTCCTTGGGATACCATGGATATGGACTTCATGAACTTGAACCAGTCTGCTCACGGCGACCGTGAATTTGGTCACATCTGCGCTCGTATGCGCGTACGCCGCAAAGTAGTAGTTGGTTACTGGAAAGACGAAAACACTTTGTCTAAGATTGCTGTATGGATGCGCGTATGTGCTGCATGGGCAGATTCTCAAGACATGCTGATTCTGCGTTTCGGCGACCAGATGAACAACGTAGCCGTTACTGACGGTGACAAGGTAGAAGCTGAACAGCGCATGGGTTACCACGTAGACTACTGTCCGGTAAGCGAACTGATGAGCTATCACAAAGAAGTAAAAGATGAAGAAGTAGAAGCTCTTGTAAAAACTTACTTCAATGAATACGATCACGATGCTGAACTGGAAGACAAAGCTTCTGAAGCATACCAGAAAGTATGGAATGCCGCTAAAGCTGAATTGGCTCTGCGTGCTATCCTGAAAGCTAAAGGTGCCAAAGGTTTCACAACTAACTTCGATGACCTGGGTCAGACTGACGGAAGCTACTTCGACCAGATTCCGGGATTGGCTTCACAGCGCTTGATGGCAGAAGGATATGGTTTCGGTGCAGAAGGTGACTGGAAATCAGCTGCTTTGTATCGTACAGTATGGGTAATGAACCAGGGATTGCCTAACGGATGTTCTTTCTTGGAAGACTACACACTGAACTTCGACGGTGAAAACAGCTCTATCCTTCAGGCTCACATGCTGGAAGTTTGTCCGATGATTGCTGCCAAGAAACCTCGTCTGGAAGTACACTTCCTTGGTATCGGTGTACGCAAGAGTCAGACTGCACGTCTTGTCTTCACTTCTAAGGTAGGTACAGGATGTACTGCTACTGTAGTAGACATGGGCAACCGTTTCCGTCTGATTGTAAACGACGTAGAATGTATCGAACCGAAACCGCTGCCGAAATTGCCGGTTGCTTCTGCACTTTGGAAACCGATGCCTAACTTCGAAATCGGTGCAGGTGCATGGATTTTGGCTGGTGGTACTCACCACTCTTGCTTCTCATACGACCTGACTGCAGAATACTGGGAAGACTATGCTGAAATCGCAGGAATCGAAATGGTACATATCAACAAGGATACTACCATCGACGGATTCAAGAAAGAACTTCGCATGAACGAAGTATACTACATGCTGAACAAAGCTCTTTGCTAATACTTAACCAAGTATATCTTAAAAGTGCTGGACAGAAGATTTCTTTCTGGCAGCACTTTTATTTTTTAATATTGCCTTATTTTTCACTTTAACTAATCGATTTTTAATATGAAAGATGCAAAGTCAACCATTGAGGCAGGTAAAGCCATTTTGGGTATTGAATTCGGTTCTACCCGAATCAAAGCTGTCCTGATTGACCAGGAAAATAAACCTATTGCTCAGGGAAGTCACACCTGGGAAAACCAGTTGGAAGACGGACTCTGGACCTACAGCATTGAAGCTATCTGGGCTGGAGTACAAGACTGCTATGCTGATCTTCGCGCAAACGTAAAAAGCCAGTACGGCATCGAAATAGAAAACTTGGCCGCCATCGGTATCAGTGCCATGATGCACGGTTACATGGCTTTCAACGACAAAGAAGAAATCCTCGTACCTTTCCGTACCTGGAGAAATACCAATACAGGTAAAGCAGCAGCCGAACTGTCTGAACTCTTTGTCTATAACATTCCGTTGAGATGGAGTATCTCTCACCTTTATCAGGCTATCCTGAACAAGGAAGAACACGTGAAGGACATCACTTTCTTCACTACACTGGCAGGTTACGTACACTGGCAGATTACCGGCGAAAAAGTTCTGGGTATCGGTGATGCTTCAGGTATGCTTCCTATCGACCCTGAAACAAAGAACTACTCTGCCGAAATGATTGAAAAGTTCGACAAGTTAGTAGCTCCTTACGGATACAGCTGGAAACTGACAGACATTCTGCCGAAAGTATTGCTGGCAGGAGAAAATGCTGGTTGCCTGACCGAAGAAGGTACCAAGAGACTCGACGTATCAGGCCATCTGAAAGCTGGTGTACCTGTTTGTCCGCCGGAAGGTGATGCAGGAACAGGTATGGTAGCTACCAATGCCGTAAAACAGCGCACAGGTAATGTATCGGCTGGTACTTCTTCTTTCTCTATGATTGTACTGGAAAAAGACCTGTCAAAGCCTTACGAAATGATTGACATGGTGACTACTCCTGACGGAAGCCTGGTAGCCATGGTACACTGCAACAACTGTACTTCCGACCTGAACGCATGGGTAAATCTGTTCAAGGAATACCAGGAACTGATGGGTATGCCGGTAGATATGGACGAAATCTTCGGCAAGCTGTACAACAATGCACTGACAGGTGATGCAGACTGCGGCGGCCTGATTTCGTACAACTACTTCTCGGGCGAACCTGTAACCGGTTTGACAGAAGGACGCCCGTTGTTCGTACGTACAGCAGGCGATAAATTCAACCTGGCCAACTTCATGCGTGCCCACTTGTATGCATCGGTAGGCGTACTGAAGATTGGAAATGACATTCTCTTCAACGAAGAAAAGATTAAAGTAGACCGAATCACCGGTCATGGAGGTTTGTTCCGTACCAAAGGTGTAGGTCAGAGAGTTCTTGCTGCAGCCATCAATTCTCCGATTTCTGTCATGGAAACCGCAGGAGAAGGTGGTGCATGGGGTATTGCACTGTTAGGTTCTTATCTGGTGAACAATGACAAGAAGCAGTCACTGGCTGACTTCCTCGACGAAAAAGTGTTTGCCGGAAATGCGGGCGTAGAAGTATCTCCTACTGCAGAAGACGTTGCCGGATTCAATGCATATATTGAAAATTATAAGGCTTGTCTGCCGGTAGAAGAGGCTGCAGTAAAATACAAGAAGTAAAAAAATGTGAAATAAATAAGTTATTTCCACTTTGTAATTTACATATAAATGTCATACCTTTGCTCATAATTTCAAAAAGCGGGTGACGTATGCCACTCGCATTTTATGTAGCATACAAATCAAAATTTAGTTATATGAACAGCAAACAAGTAATGAACCACGCTGCTGATAATATTCGTATTTTGGCTGCTTCAATGGTTGAAAAAGCAAAGTCTGGACACCCCGGAGGTGCAATGGGTGGAGCCGATTTCATCAATGTCTTGTATGCAGAGTATCTGCAGTATGACCCTAAGAATCCAAAATGGGAAGGTCGTGACCGTTTCTTCCTGGATCCGGGCCACATGTCACCGATGTTGTACTCACAGTTGGCTCTTATCGGTAAATTTACATTAGACGAATTAAAACAATTACGCCAGTGGGGCTCTCCTACTCCGGGACATCCTGAAGTAGACGTAATGCGCGGCATTGAAAACACTTCTGGCCCGCTGGGACAGGGACACGTATTCGCTGTAGGTGCTGCCATCGCTGCTAAATTCCTTGCAGCTCGTACAGGTAACCCTACTTTCAATAAAGAAACTATCTACGCTTATATCTCTGACGGTGGTATTCAGGAAGAAATTTCTCAGGGTGCAGGCCGTATTGCCGGACACCTGGGTCTGGACAACCTGATTATGTTCTATGACTCAAATGACATCCAGCTTTCTACAGAAACAAAAGATGTTATCTCTGAAGATACAGCCATGAAATACCGCGCATGGGGATGGAACGTAATCGAAATCAACGGTAACGACTGCGAACAAATCCGTACCGCTCTGGATGCTGCAAAAGCTGAAAGCAAACGTCCGACACTGATTATCGGTAAATGTATCATGGGTAAGGGTGCCCGCAAGGACGACAATTCTTCATACGAACACAACTGTAAGACTCACGGTGCTCCTTTAGGTGGCGACGCTTACAAGAACACTATGATCAACTTGGGTGCTGACCCTGAAAATCCATTCGTTATCTTCGACGACGTAAAAGAAATTTACGCAAAACGTGAAGAAGAACTGAAAGCTATCGTAGCTGCACGTTATGAAGAAGAAGCTGCATGGGCTGCAGCCAATCCGGAAAAAGCAGCTCAGCTGAAAGAATGGTTCAGCGGAGTAGCTCCGAAAGTAGACTGGGCAGGTATCCAGCAGAAAGCAAACGATGCAACTCGTAACGCATCTGCTACTGTATTGGGCGCATTGGCACAGCAGGTTCCTAACATGATCTGTGCTTCTGCCGACTTGTCTAACTCTGACAAGACAGACGGTTTCTTGAAAAAGACTCACGCATTTGTTAACGGTGACTTCAGCGGTGCCTTCTTCCAGGCCGGAGTAGCCGAACTGACTATGGCTTGCTGCTGTATCGGTATGGCACTGCACGGTGGTGTAATCGCTGCCTGCGGTACATTCTTCGTATTCTCAGACTACATGAAACCGGCTGTACGTATGGCTGCCCTCATGCAGTTGCCAGTGAAATTCATCTGGACTCACGATGCATTCCGTGTAGGTGAAGACGGTCCTACTCACGAACCGGTAGAACAGGAAGCACAAATCCGCCTGATGGAAAAACTGAAAAACCACCACGGAAAGAACTCTATGCTGGTACTTCGCCCGGCTGATGCAGAAGAAACTACTGTATGCTGGAAACTGGCCATGGAAAATACCGATACTCCGTCGGCTCTGATTCTGTCTCGCCAGAACATCACTCTGCTGCCGGAAGGTACAGACTACTCACAGGCTGCCAAGGGAGCTTACATCGTAGCTGGTTCTGACGAAAATCCGGATGTTATCATGGTAGCTTCTGGTTCTGAAGTTTCTACATTGGTAGCTGGTGCTGAACTGCTTCACAAAGACGGCGTGAAGACTCGTATCGTGTCTGTTCCGTCAGAAGGTTTGTTCCGCAGCCAGAGCAAGGAATACCAGGAAAGCATTCTTCCGGCTGGCGCCAAGGTATTTGGTCTGACAGCTGGTCTGCCAGTCAACCTGTTAGGTCTGGTAGGTGCCAACGGTAAGATTTGGGGATTGGAATCATTCGGTTTCTCTGCTCCTTACAAAGTGCTGGATGAAAAACTGGGCTTCACTGCTGAAAATGTATATAACCAAGTAAAAGAAATGCTCTGATGAAAACAATAGGACTTGCATCCGACCATGCCGGATTTGAATTGAAACAATACGTGAAAAAATGGCTGGAAGCCAAAGGATGGGAATACAAGGATTTCGGAACTTACACAACCGACAGTTGTGACTATCCCGACTTTGCTCACCCGCTGGCTTTGGCAGTAGAAAACGGAGAATGTTATCCGGGAATTGCCATTTGCGGAAGCGGTGAAGGAATCGGTATCACCCTGAACAAACACCAAGGTATCCGTGCCGCACTTTGCTGGATTCCGGAAATCGCACATCTGGCCCGTCAGCACAACAATGCCAACGTACTGGTAATGCCGGGACGTTTCATTGATGAAGCAATGGCCGACAAGATTATGACGGAATTCTTCACTACCGATTTTGAAGGCGGACGCCATCAGGCACGCATCGACAAAATTCCCGTTCGATAATCCCCTGCTCCTGCTTCGGAGAGGTTCTATTTGATAGAAATACGTACAAAGCCTGTTTTCCTGAAAAGGGAAACGGGCTTTGTTGTTTTTACTGAAATGTATAATTGTTTCACAAAAAAACAATAAGAAATCCTATTCCTACACCGCAGTAAAAAAAAATACCTATCTTTACACATGCTATCTTTAAGAAATAATATTTCATACTATAAAAAACGTTGATACGAATCATGAAAAAACTATTGTTCATCTTATTGGCTTGTCTGCCTTTGTTCGGAATGGCCAAAGATAAAAAAGACAACTCCAACCCGAAGTATCTGGCCGGAGCTATTACAATGGAGGACGGAAAGGTAACCTTCAATCATGAAATCAAGGCTCCTTCGCTCTCGAAAGAGCAACTCTACCAGCAAATGCTGGACTGGGCCAACAACCGTTTCAAATCTGACGGAAAGCTGCAAAGCCGCGTGGTCTACACCAACGAAGAAGAGGGCGACATTGCCGCCTCTGCCGAAGAATACATCGTATTCTCTTCTTCAGCCCTGTCACTGGATCGTACCCGCATCTACTACCAATATCTTATCAATGTGACTGATGGGGTATGCCGCATGACCATGACCCGCATCCGCTACTGGTATGACGAAAACCGCGATGGTGGAGAAAAATATACTGCCGAAGAATGGATTACCGACGACATGGCACTGAACAAGAAAAAAACCAAACTGGCTCCTATCTGCGGAAAATTCCGCCGTGAAACTATCGACCTGAAAGACCAGCTCTTCCAGTCGGCTACCGATGCGCTGGGACAAAAAGTGCTGGCTAACGAAACTGCTCCTGCTGTAGTTCCGGCAACTCCTCTGACTCCAGCCATGACCCTGACCGGCGAGCTGAAAGAAGTGCCTGTTGCACAATTCTCGGACAACTGGAACAGCCAACTGCAGAACGGACGCATTACCCTGACTGCCAACGATGAAGAAATAGAAATCAAGGCCGAAAACTGGGGAGGTTTTGGTAAGTTGTTCAACAAGAACGTAGCTTACCTGCTGATTGCACAAGACCGCATCGCTCTTAGTGCCCTGATGGAACAGTGCAGCGAATATAAGATTTCATTCTATGCACAGGGAGACTCTAAGCCGGCAGCAGTTATTGAATGTAAGAAGTCAATGAACCAGAAGATGACGGCTGAAGACTTGAAATCGCTTAACATTAAAGCAGATAGTAACAAGTCATACACCATGTATACAGGTGAAATCACACGCACTCAGCTGCGTCAGTAACCACATAGAAAAACGTCCTTGCGTTTCAACCGAAACACAAGGACGTTTTGTTTTAAACGCTTCGACGTTTTAGGGACATTCAGTAAATAGTATAAAATTA
>ULMY01012625.1_pt1 | contig 21234 bp, 19 predicted proteins | sample 1951781 | NCBI WGS metagenome assembly ULMY01 (sample SAMEA4835563, study PRJEB28245) | human gut metagenome | biome: gut microbiome; material: fecal sample | place: Denmark | collected 2008
AATGAATATTTTAGCAAGTGTATTTATGACGGTTTCTGTTATTGCAACAATTTTCTCTGGATATGAGTATTTAAAAAGTGGAAAAGATTTACTAAAAGATTGTTAAAAATAGTGCAATAAAAGGGGAATATCAAATGAAAAAATTTTTTAGATACTTAATGATTGCTTTAATTATAGCTGTAGTCTTAGTAATGACGGTTACTCATAATAAGTCGATTGCTGATGTTGGAAGCTTTGAGGACTATGATAGTGGCAGTTCATGGGATGATGATTATGATAGTGGCAGCTCATGGGATGATGACTGGGATAGTGGGAGTTCATGGGATGATGACTATGATAGTAGCAGTTCGTGGGATAGTGATAGTTCATGGAGCAGTAGTAGTGGAGGCGGATATATTAGAGACTTTAAACCATTATCTTTCTTTGAAATAATGTTATGGATTTCACCACCATTTATCTTTTGGCTGTTAATAGTTATTCTTAGCTGTTTTACAAAAACAGAAAAAGGTAAACAAAATATAAGCATTGAAAAGACTGAGATTGATTATCCAAAAAAATATACTCATTATACAGAAGAAAATCTTGAAAATGCGATAAAAAAATACGATGAAGATTTTAGTAAAGACAAATTCTTATCTTGGGCTAGTGAATTATTTGTAAAAATGCAAGAGACATGGACTACTGGGGATTGGAATTCAATGAGAATATATGAGACAAATGAGCTATATGAGCAACATTCTCAACAATTGAAAGAATATACAGATAGAAATTTGGCTAATGTTATGGAAGATATTAGTGTTCAATCTATAAGATTAGCAGACTATAATCAAACTGGTGATAAAGATGTAATTACAATTGTGTTGAAATCAAAAATGCGTGATTATATAATAAATAAAACTACAGGAAATATTGTAAAAGGTGATAAAACTATATTTAGATATGGAATGTATAAGATGGATTTTATAAGAAAAACTGGAGTTAAAACATCTGACTCAATAAATACAGTTCAATGTCCTAATTGCGGAGCTGAAACTCAGATAACTGTTTCTGGTAAATGTGAATACTGTGGTAGCATATTAACAACTGGAGAACATAATTGGGCACTAGCAAATATAGAAAGAATAGGATAATAATATTAAAGAATATAAAAGAGGAATAACATGAAAAAATTAAAGAAAATATTAATGTTATTACTATTAATAATGATAATTTCAACTTTTTCAACTAATTATAAAACATCAATTGCAGATGTTGGAAGCTTTGAAGATTATGATAGTAGCTCATGGAGCAGTGGAAGCAGCAGTTCAAGTGGCTCGTGGGACAGTGGAAGCAGCTCATCAAGAAGTGATGATAGAAGTTATAGTAGTAGCAGTGGCTATAGTGGTACTGGAACACCAATGAATAGTACAGAAGCGGGAATAATTATGTTTGCATTTATATTTGTGTTTGTTGCTGTTATTGTTATCTTACTTACGTTGATGTATATAAATAACCATTCTGACGATGAAAAGACATCATACCATTATCAATCAACTTATAATTTTGATACTGAAGAAAATGTTGAAAGAAAAATTAAAGCAGTTGATGAACTATTTGATAAACAAGAATTTTTGTCTTGGACCAGCAATTTGTTTGTAAAATTACAGAATGCATGGACCGCAAGAGATTGGAACTCTATTAGAATATTTGAGACGAGTGCATTATTCGAACAGCATCAAAAACAGTTACAAGGTTATATAGACAGAAAACAAATAAATATAATGGAAGCAATTCAAGTACTATCTGTAGAATTGGCAGATTTTAAACAAACAGGATTTAAAGATGTGGTAACAGTTGTATTAAAATCAAGAATGGTTGATTATATAGTAGATGAAACAACAGGTGGTGTTATAAAAGGTGATAAAGTAACTTATAGATACAGTACCTATAAACTTGATTTTATAAGAACCACTGGAGAGAAAACAAAACCAGGGCCTATCGAAATAAATACGACAAATTGCCCAAACTGTGGAGCAAAAACACAAATAACTGTCTCTGGAAAGTGTGAATATTGTGGAAGCGTAATTACAACTGGAGAACATAATTGGGCACTATCAAATTTAGAAAGAATAGGATAATACTAAAGAATATAAAAGGGGGTAAAACATGAAAAAATTAAAGAAAATATTAATGGCATTGCTTTTAATAACGTTTATTTCAACAGTTACGATTGATTACAAAACATCAATTGCAGATGTAGGAAGTTTTGAAGATTACGACAGTGGTAGCTCATGGGATAGCGACAGTTCGTGGGATAGCGGAAGCTCATGGAGCAGTTGGGACGATGATGATTACAGTTCTAGTTATGGAGGAACAAGCCATAGTAGTGGCGGGGGTTCTTCGTGGGGAACAATAATAACTTTTATTATTATAATTGCTATAGCTTATGCTATTTCTTCAAAGAATAAACACACTCCAACTAGACCAATCCAAACGTATCAACCAGCATCTAACTTTGATTCTGAAGAAAATGTTGAAAGAAAAGTTAAAGCTGTTGATGAAATGTTTAATAAAGAAGAGTTCTTATCTTGGACTAGAAGTTTATTCGTAAAATTGCAAGAAGCGTGGACCGCAAGAGATTGGAGTACTATTAGAGTATTTGAAACAAATGAGCTATTTGAACAACATCAAAAGCAATTACAAGGTTATATAGACAGAAAACAAATAAATGTAATGGAAAGAATTTGCGTATTATCAGTTAAGTTAGCAGACTTCAAACAAACTGGAAATAAAGATGTTTTAACTGTTGTATTGAAATCTAGAATGAATGATTATATAATAGACGAAACAACAGGAAAAATAGTAAAAGGTGATAAGACAACTGATAGATATAGCACATATAAACTTGATTTTATTAGAACGACAGGCGAAAAGACAAAACCAGGTTCTATTGAAATAAATACAACAAATTGTCCAAACTGTGGAGCACCAACACAAATAACATCATCAGGTAAATGTGAGTATTGTGGAAGTGTAATTACAACAGGAGAACATAGCTGGGCATTATCAAACTTAGAGAAAATAGGCTAAAATTTGTGCGGACCTTAAAATAGGGTCTGCACAGGATAAATTATTAAAAGCTAAAAAATTTTAGGAGGAAAGAATTATGGGATTAATTAAAGCAGCAGCAAGTGCAATAGGAAGCACAATGCATGATCAATGGAAGGAAGCAATTAGATGTGAAAACATGACAAATGATATTCTTATGGTTAAGAAAACTACTCCAAATGGAGTTATATCAAACAAAAGTACAATTATAGTAGCACCTGGACAATGTGCAATTATATTTGATAATGGTAGAGTAATAGATGCAACGGCAGAAGAAGGAGTATATACTTTTGATAGTTCTTCTACACCTTCATTCTTTGCAGGACAATTTGGAGCAGTATTTAAAGAAATGTGGCAACGTTTTACATATAATGGAGCAAGTGCTAAACAACAAGCAGTATTTTTCTTCAACACAAAGGAAATAATAGATAATAAATTTGGAACAGCGGCACCAATTCCATTCCAAGATTGGTCACACCCGATTCCAAACCAAATGACAAATACTTTAACACCACTAAGAGTAGAAGTAAAATGTTTTGGAAAATATACTTTTAGAATTGCAGACCCAGCTTTGTTTATGAGCAAATTAGCAGGAACTGCTGATATTTATAAAAAAGATGAATTAGTAGAGCAATTAAGAACAGAAGTTATGTCTGTATTCCAAAATGTTGCAAATGAGCTTGGTACAGCTAAATACAAAGTCCCAGTTCTAGAAATGCCAAGCCAAACAGATGAAATAAGAGAAATGATGGATGAAAAGGTATTTGATGCAAAAATAAGAGAAAGAGGAATAGAAATAGTTTGCTTTGCTGTTGAATCTGTAACATTAACAGATGATTCTGCAAAGAAGATTGATGATTACGAATTAAGTTCAAACTCTTACATGCAACAAGGAAGAATGGTTGGAGCATATTCAAATGCTGTTGAAAATGCAGCAAAAAATGAAAATGGAGCAGCAAATGGATTCATGGGAATAGGAATGATGAATATGTCAACAAATGGAATGATGCAAAATGCTGCAAACGGACCATGGAATCAAAACAATGATGCAAGCAGAATGGATTTAAGTAAACAAGAAGATGCTAAAGCTGATGATACAACAGCTGAAGGCTGGACTTGTGAATGTGGTCATGTAAACCCAGCAGATGGTAAATTCTGTAGTGAATGTGGTAAGGCAAAAACATCAAAAAAGGTTTGCCCAAAGTGCAAAATGCCAAATGATGCAGGTAACAAATTCTGCAATAATTGTGGAGAACAATTATAAAGTTTTGTAGGAGGAACTTATATAATAATGGAGTTAGAGCAAGCGAAAACAGAGGTTAAAGAACTTAGAGAAAAATTAGAGTATTATGCAAAATTATATTACGATATGGATAGCCCTGCAATAACTGATTACGAGTATGATATGATGATGAACAGATTAAAAGCTTTGGAAAAAGAATTTCCAGAGCTTGTTACTCGTGATTCGTTAACTCAAAAGGTTGGAGGTCATGTTAAAGAAGGATTCAAGCAAGTGGTACATGAAGTACCACTTCAAAGCCTTCAAGATATATTTTCTTTTGAAGAATTGAGAGATTTCGATACAAGAGTTAGAAAAGTTGCAGAAGAAAATCATGAGGAGCTAAAGTATGTTGTGGAAACAAAGATTGATGGACTATCTACTGCACTTAAATATGAAAAAGGAGTATTTGTGCAAGGTGCAACACGTGGAAATGGCCTGATTGGAGAAGATGTAACAGATAACTTAAAAACGATTTCACATATTCCAAAAGAACTAAAAGAAAAAATAGATATTACGGTTCGTGGAGAGGTATTCATCGGAACAAAAGAGTTCGAAAAAATGAACGCAGAAAGAGAAATATTAGACGAGAGTCTATTTGCAAATGCAAGAAATGCAGCGGCAGGTTCTCTTCGCCAATTGGACTCAAAGGTAACCGCAACAAGACCGCTAGATATTTTTATATTTAATGTGCAAAAATATGATGAAGATACATTTAATTCTGAAAATTCACATTTTACAGAATTAGACAAGCTACAAAAATTAGGATTTAATGTAGTGCCAGTAAGAACATTATGTAGCACAATTGATGAGGCAATAGAAGCAATAAAAAAGATTGGAGAAGATAGAGAAAATCTATCATTTGGAATAGATGGTGCAGTTATAAAGGTTGACAATTTACGTTTAAGAGAGATATTAGGAACAACATATAAAGTGCCAAAGTGGGCTATTGCATACAAATATCCACCAGAGAAAAAAGAGACAAAACTTTTAGACATCGTATGTCAAGTTGGAAGAACAGGAGCACTTACACCGACTGCAATATTAGAACCAGTTAAGGTCGCAGGCTCAACTATTTCAAAAACAACACTTCACAATGAAGATTTTATAAAAGAAAAAGACCTAAAAATAGGCGATACAGTCGTAATTCAAAAACAAGGAGACGTAATTCCAGAAGTTGTTGATGTTATAAAATCAAAGAGAGATGGTACTGAAAGAGAATTTGTTATGCCAACAGTATGTCCGGTTTGCGGAGCACCAGTTGTAAGAGAAGATGGTGAAGCCGTTGCACGTTGTATAGGAATAGAATGTAGTGCAAAAATATTAAGAAATCTTGCACATTTCGTCTCAAAAGAAGGAATGGATATAGATGGGCTTGGAATAAAAATATTAGAACAATTAGTAGATAAAGGTTTAATAAAAAATATTGCTGACATTTACACATTAACAGCAGAAGAAATTGCATCACTTAAAAAGAATGGAAAGAAATTTGCTCAAAATTTAATAGATTCAATAAATGCAAGCAAAAACAATGATTTATTTAAGTTACTAACAGCACTTGGAATAAGACATATAGGAACAAAATCTGCAAAAGGATTATGCAAAAAATACAAATCAATAGACAAAATTGCAGAAGCAAGTTTCGAAGAATTAAGCATGATAGATGATGTTGGAGAAATTACAGCACAAAGTATTTACGAATTCTTTAGACAACCACAAACAGTTGATTTAATAAATAGGCTAAAAGAGGCAGGAGTAAATACTGAGGTAATACAAAATGAAAATACTAATACAGATGATAGATTCGCAGGGAAAACATTTGTATTAACAGGAAGCCTAGAAAACTATACAAGACAAGAAGCAAGTGATATAATAGAAAGCTTTGGAGGCAAGGTATCTGGTTCGGTTTCTAAAAAGACGAGCTATGTGTTAGCTGGAGAAGAAGCAGGCTCGAAATTAACAAAAGCACAAGAGCTAGGAGTTATAATTTTGTCAGAGCAAGATTTTAAAAATATGATTGAATAAAGGAGAGAGCATGGACGGCAAATATTCATTTGAACGCATGGAAAACGAATTAGATAATGGGTATATAATTTTTTACACATATGTTAGAAACAGATATCAATTATTCAAGACATCAGAAAATTGCTATACACAGCAGTTACTAACAGAAGATTTAAAAAATCCATTGCCACGTTTAACAATAATTACACACAAGAGATTAAAAGAAATATATCCATACATGGAAAACATAGAATATAAAACAAGTGCACTATAGTTGGAATGCGAGGGAGGCTTGAAAAATGTACACTTATGACGATGTAAAAGAACATAGTAATGACAGAGACTATGTTGAAAAAGCAGTAGAAGAAGATGGTCTTTTATTAGATGCAGCATCTCCTGAATTACAAGACGACAAAGAGCTAGTAATGAAAGCCGTTACAAAAGATGGTGGAGCATTAGAATTTGCCTCAAAAAGATTGAAAGCAGATAGAGAAATATTGATGCAAGCAGTTGAGAAAAAAGGCTGGGTTCTTTGTTATGCATCAGATGAATTAAAGGCAGACAAGGAACTAGTACTTAAAGCTGCAAAAACAGATGGACAAATTTTATATTATGTAAGTAAAGAATTAAGAGACGATTACGATGTTGTACTAGAATCTGTGAAAAATAAAGGCTTAATTGTAAAATATGCAAGCAAACGCTTACGCTCAGATAAAACAATAGCAATAGAAGCGATAAAACAAGATAAAAGAGCTTACGATTTTATAGTTCCAGAATTAAGACAAGATGAAGAAATACAGGCAATAATGAATCCTCCTGCATAATTTTGTCGTAAAAATTGTATCTTGTAATTTAAGATATACTTATGTTATATTATAGAAGAAAAAATAAGGAAAGGAATTTAGCATGGAAACTAAGAAAAAAGAAAAAAAGTATTTTTTAGGAATAATTGGGGGATTAATTCTAGGATTATTATTTTGTGCATTAACTGTAGGTGCATACATATATACGGATTTTGTTGCACTATTGGGAATGTTAGTATTTTTAGGGCTTTTTGAATATTGGGGTTATAAATTATTAAGAGGAAAAATTGATAAAAAGTTACCATGGATAATTGCAATTTTATCCTTAGTAAATGTTATTATAATGGCTTTCATATTTATACCAATAGTATTATTGCTTAAGTCTAATATACAAATTGGGTTTAATGAAATTGAAGGATTATATTCAAAATCGAGCATTTCTCTTAACATATTACAAGATTTCTTGTTATCATTAGTATTTGCTTTGTTTGGCTCTTATACTCTAGGAATAGTATTAAAAAGAAAAGTAATGTTACGTGTAAATAGGATAAAACTATTTTCATCTGATAACAAGGAAAAACAAGAATTTAAAGAAGAAGCAATAAATGTGGCAAAAGAGGCTTTTAAGAGATTAAATGTTGTTGAAAAAGAAAAAGCAGTAAAAAAAGAAGAACTACTAGAACAGATTAATAATAAGAATTCAAAAGAGTACATCAACTATTTGTATAGTTTGCGCATTATAAAAAAATATAAAGGGAAGTATTATTATTGCGAAGAAGCTGAAAGCAATATAAAAGTACATTATGAGTACTGGAAAGGTGCTATTGCTGTTGTAATATCTGCAATATTGATAGCCGGAATATTCTTATCATTTGGATTAATTAGTCAATCAAAGAAAAAGTTTTATGATAATAATGTTAGCTTCTCAATAGATAATACTTGGAATGAGTATAAAATAGCGGATGCAGATGAAGAATCAGCAGAAAAAACATGGATGTATTATAAATATATGAATGTAAGTAATACGTCGACTGAAGATGATACACATAGTTATCCTGAAACAATAACAGTATCTTATGGCGATAACAGTTTTGGAGAAGAAATGAAGATAAATGACCTAAGAGATTTGCTTGAAGGATACTTTTATGAATATATGGGATTTGATAACTATCAGGTAGAAGTTTTAACAACAGACAATGGGTATGATGCACTGGAAATGTTAATTGGATATAAAGATAACATGGAATTTTGCTATTATTTGCTAAATGGAGATAAAATTGCATTTATTTCGGCAAGTACTTATAGTGATGATGAAAATTTATATGATAGTTTAGAAGAATATACAAAAGAAGTAGTAAATAGTTTTAAATGGTATAAATAGTATTGAAAAAATGAAAAATATTTGTTAAAATAATAATTAGTTTAAAGCGTAATAAAAATAGGCTAAAAAAAAACACCTTTTTAGGTATTTTTAGCCTATTTATTTTGTTTTTATAGGTAATAGGAGGAGTAAAAAATGAGCACAAAATATGTATTTGTAACAGGTGGAGTTGTATCTGGTTTGGGAAAAGGAATTACGGCAGCGTCTCTTGGAAGATTATTAAAAAATAGAGGATATAAAGTTGCAAACCAAAAGTTTGATCCATATATAAACGTTGATCCAGGAACAATGAGCCCATACGAGCATGGAGAAGTTTTTGTAACAGATGATGGAGCAGAAACGGACCTGGATTTAGGACATTATGAAAGATTTACTGATGAGAATTTAACAAAAAATTCGAGCATAACAACAGGAAGAATTTATCAACGTGTAATTGAAAAAGAGAGAAGAGGAGATTACTTAGGAAAAACTGTTCAAGTAATTCCACACATAACAAATGAAATAAAAGAAAAAGTATATTCACTTGGAAAAGATGGTGCAGATGTTGTAATAACAGAAATTGGAGGAACAGTTGGAGATATAGAAAGCCTACCATTTTTAGAGGCTATTAGACAAGTTGGAATAGAAAATAATCCAGAAGATGTTGTATATATACATGTTACATTATTACCATACATAACAGGTTCGAATGAATTAAAATCGAAACCAACACAACATTCAGTAAAAGAACTTCAATCTTTAGGAATAAAACCAGACATACTAGTGTGTAGAACAGAACTTCCAATAACGGAAAATATTAGAAATAAAATAGCCTTATTCTGTAATGTAAGACCAGAAAATGTAATTGCAAATATGACGGCATCAAATTTATATGAAGTTCCACTTATGCTAGAAAAGGAAGGTTTGGCAACAAGCATATGTAAACATTTAAAATTAGAAAAAATAGAGCCTAAAAATGAAGAATGGGAAAAAATGATAGAGCATTTTAAGAATGTAGATAAAAAATATAAAGATGAAAAAGTGAAAAAAGTAAAAATTGCAATAGTGGGAAAATATATAAAATTGGAAGATTCGTACTTATCTGTTGTTGAGAGCATAAAACATGCAGGATATGCAAATGAGGTTGATGTTGAAATTGGATTTGTGGATTCAGAAACAATAAATGCCGAAAATGCAAAAGAAAAACTTGAAAAATTTGACGGAATTATAGTCCCAGGGGGATTCGGTAACAGAGGAATTGAAGGAAAAATTCAAACTGTAAAATATGCTAGAGAAAATAATGTTCCATTTTTAGGAATATGTTTGGGGATGCAAATGGCGGTAATAGAATTTGCAAGAGATGTTTTAGACTTAAAAGATGCAGACTCAGTAGAGTTTAATCCAGATACAAAAAATCCAGTAATACATATAATGGAAGATCAAAAGAATATAACAAAAAAAGGTGGAACTATGAGACTTGGAGCATATCCTTGTGTACTTGAAAAAGGAACACTTGCAAGTAATTTGTATGGTTCAGAAAAAATATCTGAGAGACACAGACATAGATATGAATTTAACAATGATTATAAAAAGAAGATGGAAGAAAAGAAAATGGTATTCTCTGGAACATCTCCAGACGGCAATCTGGTAGAGATTGTAGAAATAAAAAATCATCCATACTTTATAGCAGTACAATTCCATCCAGAATTTAAATCAAGACCGGATAGACCACAACCATTATTTGTAGGTTTAGTGAAAGCAACAAAAAATAGAATTTAAATGGAAAATAAGAAAATTTTTAAGTATAAATGTTTCAAGAGTTATTAAAATAAGGAGTCCGAATTACTCGGGCTCCTCAATGAATTCTCTGTCTCCTTTATGACGAATATAAGCGTCCTCAAATTCGCCCAGAGACAAGTTTTCATCATACATGGCATTGTACAACTCCAACTGACGTACGATTTCAAGTTTTTGTTCTAGTGCTGGACCAGAAAAAGATTTGCAAAGTTCGGCGACTAGAGCGTCGCCAGGAAGCATATTGTAGATGTTAACAGCTCTCTTGGCGGACATGAGAATTCCCTCCTTAAAACTATTTTTTTTACTTAGAACAGTAAATTTATCATATTATATACCCAATTAGTAAAAAAAGCAAACATTACATTAAAAAAATCATTAATAGATGAAGTTTTTTGGATTAAAATATTTTCTGATTAGGCTGATATTAGATGGAAATGAAGGAATAAATTGAAAAATATGTCATATAATGAATGTGAAAGTTTTGTGAAAATTAGCAATCTCTATTGACATTTGCTAACAAAAGGTATAAATTATTAGCAGTCATAAAGAAAGAGTGCTAAGAAACGTTGGTGCAATGTTAGTGGAAATAGTAAGGAGCTAAAAATTTAGAATATAGCCAATTATTAATTAACTGTACATATTTAGAACTAATGTTATTAGAATTCCAACAGACTATGAATTACTGAAATTTTTTAATTTTGGTAATAAAACAAGGAGGTAATTTAATATGTTAAAACCATTAGCAGACAGAGTTGTATTAAAAATGACAAAAGCTGAGGAAACTACTAAAAGTGGAATAATTCTTTCAGAAGGAAGCAAAGAAAAACCACAAATTGCGGAAGTAATTGCAGTAGGACCTGGTGGAAATGTAGACGGAAAAGAAATAAAAATGTATGTAAAAACAGGAGATAAAGTTGTAATAACAAAATATGCAGGAACCGAAATAAAATATGAAGGCGAAGACTATATAATAGTAAAGCAAAACGATATTCTAGCAATAGCAGAATAATCGCCCAATAGAGACGCCCCTTTTTGGGCAAAACAAACTTTTAGAAAAAATAATTTTCGCCCAAGAAAGGCTGTCCCTAATGGGCGAAAAGAGAAAGGAATTAATTTTGAGTAAACAAGATTAATTATGTGAAAATATGGAAGAAAAAAAGAAAGTAACAATTTTATATACAAATTGGAAAGGCGAAACAAAATATAGAAATATTATACCTATGTCGGTTGAGTTTAAAGCCACACAATGGCATCCAGAAGAACAATGGATATTAAATGCAATGGACGTTGATAAAAATGCGCAAAGGGCTTTTGCAATTAAGGATATAAAAGAATGGAAAGTAAATTAAATTGATTTTGAGGAGGAATTTAAAATGTCAAAAGAAATTAAATTTGGAGAAGATGCAAGAAAATCTTTATTAGATGGTGTAAATAAATTAGCAGATACAGTTAAGGTAACACTTGGACCAAAAGGAAGAAATGTTGTACTAGATAAAAAATTTGGTGCACCACTTATTACAAACGATGGTGTTACAATAGCTAAAGAAATTGAATTAGATGACCCATTTGAAAACATGGGAGCAAGACTTGTTAAAGAAGTATCTACAAAAACAAATGATGTTGCAGGTGATGGTACTACAACAGCAACAGTTTTAGCACAAAGCATGATCAAAGAAGGTGTCAAAAATGTAGCTGCCGGTGGAGATCCAATGGCAATAAAAAGAGGTATTTCTAAAACAGTTGATAAAGCTGTAGAAGAACTAAAAAAAGTAAGCTCAAAAGTCGCTGGAAAAGAAGATATAGCAAGAGTTGCAAGTATATCAGCAAATGATAGAGAAATTGGTGAATTAATTTCAGAAGCTATGGAAAAAGTTACAAAAGATGGTGTTATAACAATAGAAGAATCTAAAACATCAAATACAGAACTTAACATAGTTGAAGGAATGGAATTTGACAAAGGATATGTTTCTCCATACATGGTAACAGATACAGAAAAGATGGAGGCAGTTGTAGATAACCCATATATATTAATTACAGATAAGAAAATAAGCAATATTCAAGAAATATTACCATTACTAGAAACATTAATGCAACAATCTGGAAAACTGGTAATAATCTGTGATGATATAGAGCAAGAAGCATTGTCAACATTAATCTTAAACAAATTAAGAGGTGTAATAAATGTTTTAGCTGTTAAAGCTCCTGGATATGGAGACAAGAGAAAAGCTATGTTACAAGACATTGCAACATTAACAGGTGGAGAAGTTATAACATCAGATTTAGGGTTAGAATTAAAAGACACAACAGTTGCTCAATTAGGTAGAGCAAAACAAATAAAAGCAGACAAAGAGCGTACAATTATAGTTGATGGAAGCGGAGACAAGAACGCAATAGCAGAAAGAGTTGCACAATTAAGAGCCCAAATAGAAGAAGAAAAGAGCTCTTATGAAAAAGAACAATTACAAGAACGTTTAGCAAAACTTGCTGGAGGAGTTGCTGTAATTGGTGTTGGTGCTGCAACAGAAGTTGAAATGAAGGACAAAAAATTAAGAATTGAAGACGCTTTATCAGCAACAAGAGCAGCAGTTGAAGAAGGTATAGTTGCAGGTGGTGGAACAGCATTTATAAACATTTTACCAGAAGTAGAAAAATTTGTAGAAAGCCTACCACAAGAAGAAAAATTAGGTGGTAAAATAGTTACAAGAGCTCTTCAAGAGCCAGTAAGACAAATTGCAATAAATGCAGGACTTGAGCCAGCAGTTATTCTAGAAAAAGTAAAAGCTTCACCAGCAGGCGTCGGATTTGATGCAGGAAAAGAAGAATATGTAGATATGAAAAAAGCTGGAATTGTAGACCCTACAAAGGTTTCAAGAAGCGCACTTCAAAATGCTGCATCAGTAGCTTCTATGATATTAACAACAGAAAGCATAGTAACAGACAAGAAAGAACCAAAAGCTTGTGGTTGTGGAGACCATAACGATGGCGCTGCAGATATGGGTGGAATGTATTAGAAGTGAAATTGCATAAATTCAGTTAAATAGAATATTTTATAAAATTTTAAATGAAATATTTAAAAATAAAGTAAAAAATGCTATAATAAAAGGCACAAGAATAATATTATAAAATTCTTGTGTCTTTTATATTTTTATAATTGCGAGCATGCTGGAATTGGTAGACAGGCACGTCTCAGAAGCGTGTGCCTTATGGCGTATGAGTTCAAATCTCATTGTTCGCACCAATGATGTATCTGTTCGAACTATTAGAAAAGATAGGTAAAAAAATCAATCAGAAAATAAAATCTGTAAAAAGTAACTAATAAATTGAAAATATTGACAATACAATAAGCTTACATCAACTTTCATGTTCTTCTCCATAATATTATTTTTTACAACAAAAGACAAGTGGAACATATCCTCTTGTCTTTTGTTGTTTTAACTATTATCATCGATTACTATATTAACATAAGTATAGGTGAAAATTTTTTTGCTCCTAAGTGCGTAGACAGAAGTGAAAATTTTGACACTAGAAATTCACATGCAATGGCATATAGCAAGTGTAATTTTTCTTGTGCATTTTGTAAATATGCAGTAAAGACAGAGCATAAGCCTAATTATATAGAAATTGAAGATTTTAGATTAAGAGTACTAGAATTAATAAAAAAAGGAAATATGTTTAAGTTTACTGGTGGAGAACCTTGTCTAAATATTTATTTAGAAGAGGAATTACAGATTGTTAAACAAAATCATGGAATTGTGTTTTTAGATACAAATGGTTCGTTACCAGCTATTGTAGAAAAATTATTAAAGAAAAATTTAGTTGATGTTTTAGGAGTTTCTTTAAAGGGATTAACAAAAGAAGAAGCTATCGCTACAGCAGGAATAAAAAATTCAAATTTATGTTGGGACAATGTATTAAAAACCATTGCTTTATCATCTAAATATAAAAATGTAAGAACAATTGTTACTTTTGTGGCGTATAATAATTTTAATTATGAAGATATGCAAAAATTTGCTGATATCTTAGATAAATTAGGAGATAGAATTTATTTAAAAATAAACAATTTATGTGGTGAAAAACGAAGAGATAAAAGTTTAAAACCATTAAGTAAAGAAAACTTACAAAAAATAATTAAACAATTTTTGAATAAAAATAAAAAATGGAAAGGAAGAATAATTTTAATTAACGATTCAAGAGCGATTACAGAATATAATGCAATAGAGTTTTACTAAAGCAAGGAGCTTTATGAAAATCAGTTAAAAATAAATATTGAGTTTGAAACAGTATATATGTTGAACTATTTATTTGGAAATGAAGCGATCGTAGTTTTAATAAAAAAAAGATAGTGAAAGTGATAAATTATATTTGTTAATGAATCTAGCAAAAGTAAAAGAAGAATTAGATATGATAAAAAGTATAAAACTTATGAGATTCCCACATATAGAGAAATTGAAAAGGAAAGGTAATTATAATGAATCAGATATATAAATATGGAAATGTTGATACAAGGAAAAAAATAAATTTAAAAACCTTAAAAAATCCAATATCTGTATATATGAAAATAACTAGTAAATGCATGCTAAACTGTAAATTTTGTTCTCAATCAGAAAATAATAGTTGTGTAGACATGGATTTTGAACTTGCAAAAAAAATATTGAAAGAATTAAAATTAATAGGTGTATGTAATATATATTATACTGGTGGCGAACCATTATTATATAATTACTTAGAAGAATTGCTAGAGTATGGATATGAATTAGGATTTAATCAGATACTAATTACAAATGGTGTATTATTAGAACAAAAAAATATAAGAAAAGTATTAAAATATATTAATTCATTAGGTGTATCTATACATGGAAACGAAAAAATACATAATAAACTTTCTCAAAAGGATTGCTACAAACAAATTATTAATGGGTTAAAATATGTAGAAGAAGAATTTAAAAACATATCAATAAATATAAATTGTACTATGGTTCCAGAAAACACAGAATATAATAATATAAAGTTTCTAGCAACATTGTGTGAAAAATACAATTGGAAACTAACAGTTGCACGACTAAATTATATTGGAAATGGAAAAAACTACACAAAGGATAATTTGAAAAATATGATTGAAATAGTAAATCAGCTAAATAATGAAGGCTTTGATATTAAAATAAGTAATTGTATTGCTTTTTGCCAATTAGAAGATAAGTACAGGTATTTATGCCATGGTTGTGGAGCAGGCTATAAGTTCTGTGCGATAGAGTCTAATGGAGATGTTAAGATTTGTGCAAGTTCAAATTTTGTTTTGGGAAATATGAAGGATGATAGATTTAAAAAAATCTGGAAATGTAGAGAAAATAAAAAATTTCAAAAAATGAGCTGGTTACCATTAAGATGCAAAGACTGTAATGAATTATTAAAATGTAGAGGAGGGTGCAAAGCAGAATTAAGTGGCGAATTTTGGAAAGAATCCTGCGATGAGTTATTAGAAAAAAATGAAATACAAATATGGAATGAAATAAAAAACAAAAAATTAAAATTAAAAATAAAAAATGTGAGAAAAGAAAAATATAATCGTTATATTTTAATAGTACATCCTTTAAGACAATGTAATAAAGCAACTTTAAAGATATTAAAAATTATTAATGGAAATTATACTGGAGAAGATATTGCAAAAATGAAACCTAAACTTTATGATGAAACAAAGGAATTGTTAATTACATTAAAAAGAGATAAGATAATTGATATATAATTAGGAGGAAAGTATGAGAGAAGTTAGTGTAGAGGATTTTAAACTTTTTAAAGAAAAAGTGGACAACTTTATAACAAAAGATGCTGAAACATTTTATTTCAGAAATTTAATGGAAGCTATACATGATAGTGATTATATGAATGAAGTAAATTCTATAATTGAGTATGTTAGCAAAGAAAGAACGGCAAAAGAAATAGACGAATTATTTCAAATGCTGAGAGCAAAGGCAGAAGGACAATTTAAATTGAGAGATAAGACAGAAGAATATGACAAGAAAGTAAATTATTCATTACGAGGTTTGGCATATTTTTGCTTAGTAGAAGCACTAAATGAAAATAGTTCATTTAGTGAAAAAATAATAGAAGACATAAAAAAGAAATATGGAAAAGATTATCTAGATATTGTTAAAAAGATAGATAGAGCATATTTATCAGTCGATGGAAAAACGATATTAAAAGAACAGAATCTACAATTACCTAATGATGAAGAAATGAAAAAGTATTTGGTAATGAAAAAATGGCAAGATGAACAAAGACTCTATTCTATGAAACGAATTAGACCTCTTTATCCATTAGAATTAGAATATATAGATGAACCAGATCAAAACCTAATGTTAATACATAAAAAAACACTAGTAAAAAGAGCAAAAGAAGATTTGAAAAAAATGAAAATTGTACCAATAGAATATTTGGCAAAGCTCTATGAAGCAGGTTTAGAAGACGAATTGAAAGATATGATAGGTGGAAAAGCATTGGGATTGGCAAAATTAAGAGCAAGTGAAATTAGGATACCTAAAACTTATGTTATACCTTATTATGTTGAAATAAAAGACAATGAAATTAAAAATTTACTTGATGAAAATAAAAAATACGCTGTTAGAAGTTCTGCTAATGCAGAAGATGGTGGAATACACTCTTTTGCTGGAATGTTTGATTCATATTTAAATGTTGAAAAGAAAAATATTATAGATAGAGTAAGAGATGTAAAGCAATCTGTAAAGAATGATAGAGTAAAAAAATATATTGAAATAAATAACTTACAACAACCAAATATGAATGTTATAATACAAGAATTTATTGAGCCAGAAATATCAGGAGTTTGGATAGGACAAAGTGAAGATAATGGCATTTTAGAATGGATAGAAGGAAATGGCGAAAAATTAGTTTCTGGAAAAGAGACTCCAATAAGAGAAGAATGGAATAGAACTAATGGTACGCAAGAAGGAATAAAAACTAACGATTATATAGGAAAGCAATTATTAGATATTCAAAACACACTAGCCAAGTTTAAAGGAGACACAGCTGATATGGAGTGGTGTGTTATAGATGGAGAATTGATATTATTGCAATATAGACCTGTTACAAGAGAAATTTCTATGAAAAAAAATAAAACCTTAACAAATTCTGATGAAGAAATCTTTGTAGGTTCTCCAGCATCAACAGGAGAAGTAATAGGAAGATCAGCTTATTATAGAAATCTAAAAGATATAGAAAAATGGAATGATGGAGATATATTAATATCAATGTTTACAGATCCTGATTGGCTGGATATTATGTCTAGATCATCTGGCTTAGTTACAGCTGTAGGAGGAATGTTATGTCATTCAGCTATTATTGCTAGAGAATTAGGGATTCCTTGTGTAACTGGAGTTGGAAGGAAGGCTTTAAAAGCTTTACGAGACGAAAATGAAATCTATGTAAATGGTACTACAGGTGAAGTATGTTCAAGTAGAACATATGAAAAAACAAAAAAAAAAGAAAAGGAGGTGATTAAGGATGATAAAAGCTATAAAGAAGATTTTGAAAAGTAAAAAGTCTCCATTAATGGTCATTAATGAAAAGGCAAATGACAAAACAATGATTAGAGAATTAGGTGGAAACTATTGCCAAGACTAAGTAAAACATGAGAAGTCTAATTGAATTGGCTTCTCTTATTTTTATAAAAGGAAGAGTTAAAAGATGTATAATAGAAAAGAATGTAAACCAGAAGAAACAGTAAAAAAAATAAAAAAAATATTAAAAAAGTTTGAAATTAACGTAGTAGAAAAAGAAATTATTAATATAAATAATTCATTTTATTCAACTAGAGTGGAATTAAAAGAAATAAAAGAAATTGGAACAAATGGTAAAGGCGTAACCAAAGAATATGCGTTAGCAAGTGCATACGCAGAGTTTATGGAAAGATTACAGTCAAATTTCTTATTAAAATCATCATTTTTAAATAAAGAGGATATGCTAATTTATAAAGATGAAAAATATCTTGAATATAATGAATTTTATAATAAGTTTTCTAAATTTATTGAGGTAAATCAATTAAATGACTTAGTGAAATATAATGATAAGTATAGATATTATACATCGTATGAAAATATAATAAATAATGAAAAAGAAGATTTACCAATAAGATTAATTAATTTTTTAACTCACTCTAATGGCCTTTGCTCAGGAAATTCAAAGGAGGAAGCTTTAGTACAAGGAATTTGCAAAATATTTGAAAGATATTGTTATAAAAAAATTATATTTGAAGAGATAAAAGTAAAAAATATTGTGATAAAAAACTTAGAACAATATCCGGTAAGTGAGCAATTAAGAGAGTTGAAAAATATGGGATTTGAATATAAAATAAAAGATTGCTCATTAGGTGGTAAATTCCCTGTTGTTGGTCTTATGCTTCTTAAAGAAAACACAAAATATTTATTTACGGTTGGTTCGGATCCAAATTTTAATATTGCCTTACAAAGATGTATTACAGAAGCATTTCAAGGGTTAAAAAAAGAAAACATTGAAGCAAAGATGAAAAATATAAATAATTATTATGAAAAATATAAAGAAGAATATGGTGAAGAATTTTTACAAAATAATTGGTTGAAATGTTATTCATCAAATTCAGGTATTCATCCCAATAGTATGTTTTTAGATAATGAAATAGACATAGAAAAGCTCCCTTTTAATAATGTAAAAGATAATAAGGAAGCATTAAAAACTATCCTCGAGATTGCAAAGAAAAATAAAATGAATATATATATTAAAGATTATTCAATGATGGGATTTAATACATTTAAGGTGTATATTCCAAATTTTTCAGAAATAGAAACTATTAAACCAATTAATCTAGAAATTTCTGCTAATATGAAGAAAATTAAAAATATATATTTCAATTTATTTGAAAAACAAGAAAATATAGAGTTTGAGAAAATATTCTACGAATGTTCAAAAAATATAAAATATACGGAATTAATTAAACCTAGTAATTTGATGGGAATAAATTGCTTGGTAAAAGGTGAGTATTTTGCTTTGGATTATTTTTACGTTTTTATTATTTATTTAATAAACTTAAAAAGATATGAAGAAACTATTGAATACATAGATGAAAGATTAAAAAGTGATATCGACCAATTTGAAAAAACTTATTTAAAGGAGCTAAAAGATGTAATTAGTAAAAAATCTAAAAGTAAAAAAATAAACGAAGTAAATTATATTGTATTTAATACGGAAATGTTTTTGAAGAAAATAAAAGCACCACAATGTCCAAATTGCAAGAAATGCCCTGCAAGGGAAAAGTGTAAATATAAACTTTGGAAAAAAATAAATAACATACTTGTACAAAAATATAGTGATTATATAAAAAACAAAAAGGAGTTCTAGTAGATGAAAAAGAAATATCAGAGGTAAAGTGTCTTTGTACTTTCCTTTGTCTTTAACACTTTAACAGTTCTTTTATGTTTTCCCAATAATTACTTGAAAATTTATAACTTTTATGCTAAATTAATTACAGAAGTTGATTGATATTTGTATCAAACGTCGAGAGAGTCAAAAGTTGTAGATAACTACTTCGTTGGCACCAAATTGGAGAAAAAATGGGAATTCAAGCATCTAATTTAAACGAGCAGATTATAAAGGATTTGCTAAATAAAAATTATGGTATACAAATAATAGGAGCTGAAAAGATTAACAGGGGAACAGCAAATATATTCAAAGTCGAATCAAATGATAAGGTATATATTCTAAAGGAATTTAGTGAAGGAAGAACAGAGGAATCAGTAATAAAAGAAACTAACATAATTAACTTCTTAAAGAAAAAAGGAATAAACGTTCCTGTCTATATAAAATCAAAACAAAATAGTTTCTACATCAAATTTGAAAATAGAATAATAATTCTGCAAGAATATATAGATGGCTATACAATGGAAAACAATACAGGAGATTATAAAAAGACCATTGAAAGTGCCGTAATATTAGGCAAAATGACACAAGCATTGAAAGATTACGATGGTTTAGAAGAAAACGGAATAATAGAAAAATGGTTTTCAAAAGAAAGCTTGGAGAAGGGAATAATAAAAATGGAGGATTTAATAAGTAAATTAAATCCGGATAATCTATATAGAAAAACATTTAAAAAAGATCTTCAAGATAAAATAAATATGTCAAAAGATTTGATAAAGAACTTTGACTTTGAAATAATTAAAAAGATGACAATAATGAATAGCCATGGAGACTATAGTGTTCAACAATTAATTTATAAAGATAATGGTGAAACGACGGTAATTGATTTCGAAACAGCAAAGAAACTACCTATAATTTGGGAAGTAATGAGGTCGTATAGCTATATTGATGAAAAGGCCCAAAATGGCGAATTGCATATAGATACATTAGAGGAATATGTTAAAGAATTTGAAAACTATGTGCCATTAAATGAGTATGATTTAAAGTATGCAGCACAATTATATTTGATACAAATTGTAAGTAGTACATTTGGGTATAAACAATATAATGATAATTATGCGAAAACGGAATTACTAGAATTTGCATTGTTCAGAACTAATTTATGCAGATATTTATATAATAATTTAGAAAAAATAAGTGCAAGATTACAAGAATAAGTGCTTTGAAATATGCTATTTTCAGGCATTTGAAGAAACATTAAAAAAATATCAAAAAAATTTGAAAAAAATTTAGAATATGTATTGACAAATTTAAGTATTTTTAGTATACTAAGGAAGTCGAGAGAAATGGTCGCTTAGCTCAGCTGGGAGAGCATCTGCCTTACAAGCAGGGGGTCATAGGTTCGAGCCCTATAGCGACCACCATTTCTTTATAAGAAGATTTAGAATTATCTAAATTTTTTTATTTACGGCCTGGTAGTTCAGTTGGTTAGAACGCTAGCC
>ULMY01019811.1_pt1 | contig 19158 bp, 19 predicted proteins | sample 1951781 | NCBI WGS metagenome assembly ULMY01 (sample SAMEA4835563, study PRJEB28245) | human gut metagenome | biome: gut microbiome; material: fecal sample | place: Denmark | collected 2008
CTTTTGTGTTGATTCCAATATCGACCGGGATCACATCCACGCCGGCGCGGCGCGCCATTTTGCCAACTGAGCTTGCCTGCTGCCCCATAAATCCTGCAACCACCGCGGTCACTTCCTGTCCGGACTGGCTGACTCCTTCTGTGACAACACCATTATCTGCGCACATGGTGAGGATCACTTTTTTTTCAAGGGAAAGGCTGCTGCTTCCTGTGATTGCGCCGATCTGCGCAAACATTGTCTCAAACTGCCCCAGACCATCCAGCGGTTTGGCAATTTTGTCCCAGCTTGCTTTTACCTGCGCGTAGATCTGTGCGTCCGGTGGAATGATTTTAAGTTTCTCCATTTCTTTTCCTGTAATCAAATATTTTCTCCTGTTGCAATTGTAAATTGCGCAAATGCAATTCCCTGTTTCTTGCTTCTTTCAGCCATGAAATGTATGATAAGAAAAAGGAGGTGCTGATATGAATAAAACCAAAATTGATAATCAAACTATCGCTCACATTCTTCTTGATTTAAGACAAAAACATCATCTTTCCCAGGAACAGCTTGCTCAAACATTAGGCGTTACTCGTCAGGCCGTATCGCGATGGGAAATGGGAATCTCTGTTCCAAACATCCATACCCTGCTCTTAATCAGTGAGCAATTCCATGTTCCAATTGACACAATGCTCAAAAAACCAGATGCTTCAGCAGAAAACCAAAATAAAATCCAAAATCCTGCTAAAAGAACTCCCTTTATTTTTATGACCATAACCGGAATTTTCCTGTTGTGTGTGCTTCCATTTCTGGGTCAATGGGAACAATTCAAATATATGGATCTCTATGGTTGTGCATATACCGATTCCTATCACTATATTTTCGAATACCCACTGTCCATTCTTCTGGTATTATCCATTGTCCTGATTTGTGTCGGGATCTATAACATTGTAAAAATCAAGAGGAAATCCGGCTCTCCTGCAAAATAGAGTATACATACTCCATATCCAGATGCTCCCGCAATCCCTGTGCGAGCTTGTCATACTGCTGTTCCTTAAATGCATGATAATCGCCGCCAGCCTCCGGTTTCCATGACACCCTTTTTTTGTCGGCCAATGCCTGTACTATGCGCACGGCAATGTCTCCATCGTCAAAAATGCCGTGCACATAACTGCCGTATACGCCGGGTTCTTCGCTGCCTTTTTCCATGCGCTGCACCCCGTCGGTTCTGCCATCTGCCAGCTGTACCAGTGGCGTCTGATGTTCCCCGGTGGAAACCGTTGTCTTTCCCATATGAATCTCATAGCCGGAAAATTCCAATCCGGAAAGTGTGGAAAAAATACCGGTCACATTCTCAAATTTTCCACGTGTCTGCGTACGCATTTTTTCCGGCATCAGGGTCGTGTCGGTGTCGATCAGTTCCATACCACGCAGGGGTAGTGCCCCGTCGCGCTTTATGCGCTCCACGGCAATTGTATCCGGCTCATGAGAAATTGCTTCGCAATGAGCCGGATAGAGCGGTTCGCGTAGCGAATTCTCATTCTCTACCCCATGTGGGTCCGAAATGGTACGTCCCAGCATCTGATAGCCACCGCAGATCCCCCAGACCGGGATATGCGCCGCCAGCTTTTTGACCGCGGCTTCCAGACCGTTCTGCCGCATCCAGCGCAGATCACCCATCGTATTTTTGCTGCCCGGCAGAAAAATCATATCCGGCTGTCCCAATTCCTGCACCGAAGAAACATAGCGCACGGACACACCCTCCAGCCGTTCAAACACGTTAAAATCCGTAAAATTGGAGATCCGTGGAAAACGGATCACTGCCAGATCTATCACGCCTACATCGTGGTTGTCCAACTGGCCGCTCAGACTGTCCTCATCCTCAATGGACAGATGCATATACGGCACTACGCCGGCAACCTTCACACCGCCGCGTTCCTCCAGCATCTCCACTCCCGGATCAAGGATCGTCTTGTCCCCACGGAATTTATTAATAATCAGACCCTTCACACGGGCTTTTTCATCCTCTTCCAAAAGCATCAGCGTTCCCAAAAGCTGCGCAAACACGCCGCCACGGTCGATATCCCCAACCAGAAGCACCGGTGCATCGACCAGTTTTGCCAGCCCCATATTGACAATATCATCCGATTTCAGATTGATCTCTGCCGGGCTTCCCGCCCCTTCCATCACAATAATGTCTGCCTGCTTTTCCAACTCCGAAAAAGCCTCGCAGATCGTCGGAACCAGCTTTTTCTTATACGCAAAATAATCCCGCGCCCGCATATTTCCGAGCACCTCACCCTTTACGATCACCTGTGATCCGACATCATTGGTCGGTTTCAACAGGATGGGATTCATAAGCACGGAAGGCTTCACACCCGCCGCTTCCGCCTGCATGACCTGCGCGCGCCCCATCTCCAGACCGTCTTCGGTGATGTAGGAGTTGAGCGCCATATTCTGTGATTTAAACGGTGCCACGCGATAGCCATCCTGCGCAAAAATACGGCAAAGTCCTGCAACGATCAGGCTTTTTCCGGCATTTGACATCGTGCCCTGCACCATGATTACTTTTGCCATGTTTGTTTCCTTCCTGCTAACCAGCAATCACAACCCTGCAATCCTTCTTGAAACATGCAATTCCATATTTGATAAAATTGCGCATTCCGTCCTGCTTCAGCTTATCGACATATGATTTTTCTTCCATCTGTTTCAAAGCTTCGGCACATGCAGCATCCAGATCTCCATTCCCGGCATATTTCAGTTCTATCACAATTCCTGTTCTGTTGTTCGGCACCTCAACAAGAATATCGCTGTAGCCGGTTCCTGACTCTGCATTTGACTTTATAAGCCAGTTTGCTTTATATCCCAAAAGCCCAAGTAAAATGCCATGGTAAAAATTTTCTTTCTTTTCCTTTGCAACTGCTGTATCACGTATACTTATGGTATTCCAAAGATATTCTCCAAAGAGCTGCTCTATTTTTTCTGTATTTTTTTCTAAAAATGCATTGCAGAATTCTTCCAGTCTCTTACCGTCATTCGCGGACGTATCCCGGAACCATTCCCTGATTTTCTTGATAAAAAGATTTTTTATCTCTTTATTTGGAATTGCCAAACGTATCTTTCCATCCGCTGTACGCCCCTGTTTTGTCAGATATCCGGTCGTAAAAAGTACGCTCCACAGATTTCCAATGTTTTTATCAAGCTCATCATACGTAAGTTCCTGTGAAAGTTCCTTTTCAATACACTCTCCCGCGATCAGACGCTCAATTTCATCCTTGGTCTGCACATCCGCCTTATCGATCAATCTGCGGACGATCGCATTTCCACTCGAATTAGACCAATAATCCTGTGGTTCGACCGTTTGATCATAGTTAAGTTCATCCACATAATTTATGACATCCCATGGACAGTACACATCCGCATTTCCAAAGTGATAGCCATCATACCATTCCTTTGTTTCCGGAAAATGTGAAGCCAGACCATACGACGCAAGGAGGTTTTTTACCTCATCATCTGTGAATCCAAACTGTTCATCAAATCTGGAATCCATAATAGAAAGTACCTTAAAATTATTCAATCCTGTAAATATACTTTCCTTCGATACTCGCAGACATCCCGTCAGAAATGCAAACTGTAAATAATCATTCGTCTTTAATGCCTGACCAAAAAGACCTCTGATCAGAGAAACCATTTCACGGTAATATCCATTCTGATATGCTTTATCCAGAGGAACATCATACTCATCTATGATAATTACTGCCTTTTTCCCGTGATGTTTATATAAAAGCTGTGACAGTTTACGTATGCTGTCTTCTATATTCTCATCCGTACCTGTAAGCATTTTAGCGAAATATGCCTTATCCTCGTCCGTAAGTGCATCACTTGTTTTGAGATAATAATGCCGGTCCATTTCATTGGCAAGAATCGTGCCGAGCATCCTCTTCGCATCCGCAAATGTCAGCCCCTCCACTCCTTTGAGCGTGAGAAATATCACTGGATACTTTCCCATGTACGCATCGCATAGTTCTTTATTCTTTGCAATATATAAGCCTTCAAACAGTGCAGCATCTGCACCGATTTCAAAAAAACTTTTCAGCATGCTCATATTCAATGTCTTGCCAAAACGTCGCGGACGGGTGAACAGTGTTACTTCCCCCCAATTCATCAGAATCTGTTCTATGAGATTTGTCTTGTCAATGTAATAAAATCCGTTCCTGCGTATTTTTTCAAAACTGTCAATTCCTACCGGTAATTTCAAAGTATTTACCATATGAGCCTCCAACAAACAGATCATTTTGTCATATTTACATATAGTATAACTGATTGACCGGGTAATTACAATTTCCTTTCATTAAACGGTCACCGAAATACACTGTCATGATTTACTCTCCATTCAAAAAACATTTTCTTGAAAAGATCCCCATGTTCCGTTAAGATGATATTGTAAAGAAAAACAATATATCAGGGAGGTAGTTATGAACTATACAATTGAAGGGGCACCATTGCCTGTCGTAATCTGCAACTTAGAGGGTGGCGAAACCATGCTCACGGAGAAGGGCGCAATGTCGTGGATGTCCCCAAATATGAAAATGGAAACCACAACAGGCGGCGGAATCGGAAAAATGTTCGGTCGTGCTTTTTCCGGTGAAAGCATGTTTATCAACCGCTACACCGCGCAGGGTGGCACCGGACTGATCGCATTTGCATCCAGCTTTCCCGGAGATATCCGTGCATTTGAAATTGCACCAGGGCAGGAGATTGTCGCCCAGAAAAGTGCATTTCTCGCATCGACCGCTGGCGTGGAAATGTCTGTTTTTTTCCAAAAACGCATTGCCGGCGGTCTCTTCGGCGGAGAAGGATTTATCATGCAGCGTCTGTCCGGAAACGGCACCGTCTTTCTCGAATTTGACGGACACATCAAAGAATATGAACTTGCACCGGGACAACAGATTGTCGTTGATACCGGATACCTCGCAGCAATGACAGCTGGATGTTCCATCGATATCCAGACCGTACCGGGTGTAAAAAATATGCTCTTTGGCGGAGAAGGGATCTTTAATACTGTCATCACCGGACCGGGACGTGTATGGCTGCAGAGCATGCCGGTTGCACAGCTCGCCGGAGCAATCAGCCCGTTTATTCCAAATAAAAATTAATCTTTACATAAAAAATCCCGGAGCCGTTTCCCATGCTCCGGGATTTTTTTATGTTCTATGCATTTTTCACATCGTTCGAACTTCAAAACTGTTTTTTCCACGGGTTTTTACATCATATAATACACTATCCGCTTCCTTAAACAGTTTTTCATAAGGAACTTTCTCCGTCATATACACAGCGCCCAGACTGATGGACAGTGGCACTGAGCCCCCGCCATATGTAAATGTCTGACACATGCTTCTGACCAGTTTATCCAGCTGTGCCTGAACGCTCTCCTGATCACGGTTCTGTATACAGAGTACAAACTCATCTCCGCCAAACCGCGCCATAAGGACATGTGTTCCAAACACCAGACGCATCGTATCCGCTAAAAGTTTTAACGCCTCATCTCCTCCGGCGTGTCCAAGCGTATCATTGACAGACTTAAAGTTGTCAATATCCATGATTGCAAACAGAAACGGCAGTTCTTTCCTGTCGTAAATGCTCCCGGCACCGATCCCGGAACAAATAAAACATCCGGATAATCCCCACCCTAAATCTGTTTTGACACCTCATTGTCATAATCCGAATACGACTGGTACTTCACCTCAATACCAGGATATTTCTTATTAAACCCATCCAGGTACTGCTGCATATCCTGCTGGGAGATATTGGATGCTACCGAAATCGTTCCCCTGATTTCGTTTTTCTGCGCAGCATGTGCCACACTTCCAAAGTCTGCCGGAAACTGTAACAGCACAAGCAGCATCAAAAGCACCGCCACCACACGCTTTTTCTTCCACTTTTTCATCTTTCTCATCCTTCTTTTGCAGCCTTACCGCGCTTCATATGCCCTGGATACACGCTTATACTCTGCCGGTTCCGTAATCTGTTCCACAACGATATCTCCGTCTTCCGCATCACGGTATCGATACAGATACACACCTTCCTGAATCTCATCCTCCTGAATGAGAGACACTGCCATATAGTGCTTCTCTTCAACGGTAAAGGTATCCATGATGGCAAACTCTTTTTCCGTCCCATCCGAAACCGGAATACGGATTACTTCATACTCTTCCATAATATCTCTCCTTTATCGTGGTACTTTCGTAAACAGTGCATAGGCATTTTCCCGTGTGGTCTGCTCGACTTCCTCCACAGAAACGCCTTTGATCTCCGCAATTTTTGCAATCACGTACGGAATATTCCGTGAATCATTGCGCGTTCCCCGGTGTGGTTCCGGCGCCATATACGGGCAGTCGGTTTCGAGCACTATGCTCGAAAGAGGAATCGTTTCCACGGTCTTTACCAGCTTTTTGGCATTTTTAAAAGTCACAACACCGCCTACACCGATGAAATATCCCATCTTTACATATTCCTGTGCCATCTCCGGCGAATAGGAATAACAGTGGATCACGCCCTTTATGCCATCCTCATATGCCTTTTCCATGATCTGCATGGTATCTTCTGCTGCATCCCTGGAATGAATGATCACCGGAAGATCTGCCTGTTGAGCCAGTGCAAGCTGCCGTACAAACCAATACCTCTGCTTCGCCTGTATCTCCGGTTCCTTATCCCAGTAATAATCCAGTCCGATCTCTCCCACCGCAACTGTCTTTTGCAGCGTTGTCTGCTGTCTGAGCCATGCATACGTGTCCTCATTTAAATCATCCACGTCACTGGGATGTACGCCCACCGCAGCATAAAGAAAAGGGTATTCCTGCGCCAGAGAAAGTGTTGTCTTTGTCGTCGCAATGGAAGACCCTGCATTAATCACCGGCGAAATGCCGCGCTGCGGTAATTCCGCAAGCAGCATCTCCCGGTCCGTATCAAATTTTGCATCATCGTAATGTGCATGTGTCTCAAAAATCATAAGAAGTGCCTTTCTATCAGATCAAGTTCCTCCATGATGATACAGTTTGGAAGTGTATCCGAAGCCACCATGCCCCGCACCTGGGCATAATCCATCCAGCGCACACTCTCTATTTCTTCGGTCTGCAGTTCAAATTCCTCTGCTTCCCGATCCAGCCAGAGCAGATAGACATTTGAAATCTGGTGATCATGAAATGGCTGTCTGTGAAATTCGCTGTCAACATCCTTATGCACCTGTCCGCAATAAATCAGATCCGACTCCTGCACTGTCACATTTAATTCTTCTTTCAACTCCCGAATTGCTGAAGGAATGTAATCATCCCCTGCCGGTATATGTCCGGCACTGGAAATATCATAGCAGCCCGGAAATGAATCTTTCTGCATACATCTCTTCTGCAGCAAAAGCTGAATCCGTCCGTTCCTGTTGCGGGCAATCCAGACATGGGATGTGCGGTGCCGTACCCCTTCCCGGTGGGCCTCCGCGCGTTCTACGGTTTCACCGGTTGGTGCTCCGGTTTCATCTACAACATCAAGGATTTCCATAATTTATGCCTCCTATTTTTATGCCTCCGACCTTGTTTAACAGATCTCTGCACCGCTTGGCATTGATTTCTCCGGTGTCATCAGAGAAAGTGTGCCGTTTTCGTCCTCTGCACACAGCAACATACCCTCGGACAATACTCCGGCAAGTTTTGCCGGCTTTAAGTTCACAAGAACCATAACCTTCTTGCCGACCATCTCTTCCGGTGTGTAATCTTTACGGATACCGGATACAATCTGCTTTACGGTGTTTCCGATTTTTACCTGGGAGCAAAGCAGCTTCTTTGACTTTGCAACTGCCTCACAGGAGAGAATCTCTCCCACCTGGAACTGCATCTTCGTAAAATCATCAAATGTGATCTCTTCCTTCGGATCTATATCAATGACTGCTTCATCTGCGGACTCTCCGCCATTTAATGCTTTCTGCTCTTTTTCGTACTCTTCCTTCTGCTTTGCCTGAATGGCATCCACTTTTGGCTGGATCTCTTTTGCGTCAATTCTTGCAAAAAGGATCTCCGGAGCATCGGTTACTTTTGTTCCATCCGGATACAGACCAAACTGATTGAGCTCATCAAAATCACGCAATGATGTCGATAACTGTGCCACAATTTTTTCTGCAGTTTCCGGAAGGAACGGGTGCAGAAGACTTGCGCCGATCGTGATGGACTCGGTCAGATTGTAAAGAACCTCTGCCAGACGGTCTTTCTGTGCCTCGTCTTTTGCCAGTACCCACGGGGTTGTCTCATCAATATATTTATTGCAACGGCGGAACAGTGCAAATACTTCGGAAATTGCATCTGCCACACGAAGTTTTGCCATCTTCTCTACAATACGGTCGCGGGTTTCTGTCACAACAGCTTTCAGATCCGCATCCACTTCACCGGTGACTCCTGTGGATGTGACCACACCGCCAAAATATTTATTGCTCATGGAAACGGTACGGTTTACCAGATTTCCAAGAATATTTGCCAGATCAGAGTTGAAACGCTCAATGACCAGATCCCAGGTAATCACGCCATCATTCTCAAACGGCATCTCATGCAATACAAAATAGCGGGTAGCATCTACGCCAAACAGATCTACCATGTCATCCGCATAGATTACATTTCCCTTGGATTTGCTCATCTTATCCCCGCCCTGAAGCAGCCACGGGTGTCCAAATACCTGCTTTGGCAGTGGCAGATCCAGTGCCATCAGAAAAATTGGCCAGTAAATGGTATGGAAACGGACAATATCTTTTCCGATCAGATGCAGATCAGCCGGCCACAGCTTCTTAAACTGATCTGTGGAACCATCCGGATCATATCCAATCTTTGTGATATAGTTTGTCAGTGCATCCAGCCAGACATATACGACATGTTTCGGATCAAAATCTACCGGAATTCCCCAGCTGAAACTGGTACGTGATACGCACAGATCCTGCAGTCCCGGAAGCAGGAAGTTATTCATCATCTCATTCTTACGGGAAACCGGCTGAATGAAGTCCGGATGGGTATTGATATAATCAATGAGCCGGTCTGCATATTTACTCATCTTAAAGAAATAAGCTTCTTCTTTGGCAGGCTGCACTTCCCGTCCACAGTCCGGACATTTGCCGTCTACAAGCTGGGATTCTGTCCAGAAAGACTCACAAGGTGTACAATACATTCCCTCATAAGATCCCTTATAAATATCACCCTGATCATAAAGCTTTTTAAAAATCTTCTTTACACATTTCTCATGATCCTCATCCGTGGTACGGACAAAGTTATCATAAGAAGAATTCACAAGATCCCAGATCCGCTTTACCTCACCGGAAACCTGATCTACAAATTCTTTCGGTGAAATATCTGCTGCCTCTGCTTTTTCCTGAATCTTTTGTCCGTGTTCATCAGTTCCGGTCTGAAAATAGACATCATAGCCTTCGGCTCTCTTATAACGCGCAATTGCATCCGCAAGAATAATCTCGTACGTGTTTCCGATATGCGGCTTACCTGAAGTATAGGCAATCGCGGTTGTCATATAAAACTTCCCTTTATTTTCTGCCATGTTTTTGGCCTCCTTATCTCACATTCGCTCTCCCCATTTTACCGAATTCCACGCCATTTGTAAAGTATCCCCCATTCGTCCATTTTTCTGTTTATTCAAGAATATTTTCTTATATGCCAAGAATTTCTTGCTGACCTGTTTTTCCGTAGACTAATATGCTTTTATCCAGTTTTTTCCAGTACAAAACTGCCAAAGATAAATGAGAAGGAGCACCAACATGAAAAATATACAAATCGGGGCAGCCTTAAAGACGATGCGAAAAAATCGTGGCTGGACGATCCATGACGTAGTTGTACAGCTGAATGACCTGTACAATATCGCAGTCGCCGAAAAAACCGTGTACGGATGGGAAAGCGATCAGGCCTATCCTCGCACGGAAACACTGCTGCTGCTCTGTGAACTGTATCAGAGTGACACATTCACCGGAAATCTCCTGCACATCCCTGCAGACAAATCCTTCCCGATCACTGCAGATGAACGGCATGTCATCGAAATGTATCGCCGGCATCCGGAACTACAAAGTGCTGTAAAACGCGTGCTTGATGTTCCCGTCAAAAAACCTTCTGCAAATTAAAGTCCTGATAGCCTGTCCCCTGTAAAAACTATTTTCCAAAATTCATCCTGTCACAGAAGTTTCTATCTCATGCAGATATAAATCACATAAACCACATATAAAACCAGCATCACAATACCTTCTTTTCTGCTGATTTTTTCTTTTGTCCATGCAAAAATCCAGATCAACAGGCTCAAAACAATCAAAATAATAATATCTATGATGTTTTCCATCAAAAACGGCATCGGACTGATAACTCCCGCCAGACCAAGTACAAACAGAATATTAAAAATATTAGAGCCTATGGCATTTCCAAGTGCCATATCCACTTCATTTTTGCGAGCTGCAACAACAGATGTCACAAGTTCCGGAAGCGAGGTTCCAATTGAAACAATGGTCAGTCCTACCAGCGTCTGGCTCATTCCAATTTTTAATGCAATATTGCTGGCACTGTCTACAACGACATCCCCGCCAATCACAATACCAGCTACACCAACCACAAGGAACAACAGGCTTTTTGGCATCGACATTACTTTCTGTGCCTCTGCCGCTTCAATCTCTTCACTTTGCAGTTGCCCGCCTTCTTTTCCTGCTTTCAATGCCATACGAATCATGGTTCCGATAAATATGGCAAAAAACACCAGAAATACAGCACTGTCAAAACGTCCCAGTTTCATTCCCACACCACCGAGTATCATAAGCAGCAACGCTGCAAACACGGAATATGGGAAATCACGTTTCAATGTAGCTTTCTGTACGGCAACCGGAGTCATTATGGCACAAAAACCGATGACCACCATCATATTAAAAATATTAGACCCGACCACATTACTGATTGCCAGCGTATTCTTATGCTGGATTGCTGCAACAACGGAAACCGCAGTCTCCGGAAGTGAAGTTCCCATGGCAACAATGGTCAGGCCAATAATAATAGCCGGAACATGAAACCGTTTTGCAATACTGGAACTTCCTTCCACAAAAACATCTGCCCCTTTGACCAGGAAGAAAAATCCTGCGATCAAAAAAACAATTGCCAGCGGCATGGAACATGTTGAAATAAATTCTGTCATATCTTTTCCCTCTTTCTGTAAAATAATGTGTTAAAAGGCAATAATGCCCAAGTGCTCCAATAGTATTTTCAAACCAATAAGTATGAGGATTACCCCACCTGCAATCTCTGCTTTTCTTTTGTAGCGGGTACCGAAGAAATTACCGACAACCACTCCGATGACCGATAATACAAATGTCGTGCATCCGATAATCAGACAGGCTTCCATGATGGATACATTTAAAAAGGCAAATGTAATACCGACTGCAAGTGCATCGATACTGGTTGCAACTGCAAGAAGCAGCATCTCTTTGTGATCCAGTGGCAGATCTTTTGCTCCAATTTCCTGCACGTCTTTATCACGAACCGCTTCAATCACCATCTTTCCACCGATAAACAGCAACAGGAAAAAGGCGATCCAGTGATCGACCGAAGTAATGTATTTCTGAAAGCGGATTCCCAGCGCCCAGCCGAGAAACGGCATCAGTGCCTGAAATCCTCCGAAATACAATCCAATCAGAAACGCATGTTTTTTGTTGATTTTTTCCATGCCAAGACCCTTGCAGACGGATACCGCAAATGCATCCATCGAGAGTCCGACACCAATCAGAAATAACTCGATTACCATTCTTATGTTCTCCTTTTGTGAAGGGATTCATACCTTGCGCTTCTGTCCTTATATATCAAAAAGAGACCCAATGCGCACCAGCGAAAACCGCGACTGCAGCCACGGTTTCCGGTGCACATGAGTCTCATTCTTTAAGGCTTGCCAGGTCCAAATGACCGGTATGTTGACAAGTCACACAATGTGCGAACTACTCCCTCACATACTTTTGTCTATGAATTAGGTAAACTATAACAAACGGCCTTTGAGTTAGTCAATACGAACTTCTTATTTACTGATGACTTTTGCAAACTTCTTCTTACCACGCTTTACGACCTTTCCTTCTCCGGCAAACTCGTCGAGCGTGTAACTGGTACTGATGTCTGTAACTTTCTCACCGTCCACAGAGACTCCACCCTGCTGTACGGCACGACGTGCATCGGAACGACTCTCACACAGAGAAGCCTTTACAAGAACTGCCATGATATCGAGCTTGTCATTGTACAGATCATCTGCAGTCACTTCAACCGTCGGCATATGTGCAGAAACCCCGCCGCCTGCAAACAGTGCATGGGATGCCTCTTTGGCTTTCTTTGCCTCTTCCTCACCGTGTACCAGTTTGGTCAGCTCATAAGCGAGAATCTCTTTTGCTTCATTCAGCTTGGCACCTTCCCATTTGTCCATCTCATCGATCTGCTCCAATGGCAGGAAGGTCAGCATGCGGATGCACTTTAACACATCGGAATCTGCCACATTTCTCCAGTACTGGAAGAAGTCAAACGGAGAAGTCTTGTTCGGATCAAGCCATACGGCACCGGACTGTGTTTTTCCCATCTTCTTTCCCTCAGAGTTTAAAAGCAGATTGATCGTCATGGCATACGCATCTTTTCCAAGCTTCCGGCGGATCAGTTCCGTACCACCGAGCATGTTGCTCCACTGGTCATCTCCACCGAATTCCATGTTACATCCATATTTCTGGTACAGTGTGTAGAAATCGTAACTCTGCATAATCATGTAATTAAACTCCAGAAAGCTTAATCCTTTTTCCATACGCTGCTTGTAACATTCTGCTGTCAGCATGCGGTTTACGGAAAAATGTGCACCAACATCACGCAGTACATCAATGTAGTTTAAATCCATCAGCCAGTCGGCATTGTTTACCAGCATTGCCTTGCCTTCTCCGAAATCGATGAAACGGCTCATCTGCTTTTTAAAACAGTCTACGTTGTGCTGAATGGTCTCCGGTGTCATCATCTGACGCATATCGGTACGTCCGGATGGATCACCGATCATGGCTGTAGCACCGCCGATCAGCGCGATTGGCTTGTTTCCTGCCATCTGCAGACGTTTCATCAGACACAGTGCCATAAAATGTCCCACATGCAGACTGTCAGCTGTCGGGTCAAAACCGATATAAAATACTGCTTTTCCATTGTTGATGAGTTCCTTGATTTCTTCCTCATCGGTTACCTGTGCGATCAGACCTCGGGCAACCAGTTCGTCGTAAAGTGTCATTGGGTTTCCTCCTGTAATTTAACTTTTTTGATTTTTCTGGGGCTTTATGTCCCTTTGCTCCATATCTACAAAAATCCAAATAAAAATCCCCTCGTCCTAATTATAAGGACGAGGGGGATCTCTCGTGTTACCACCTTAATTCGCATGCTGTTCACACAGCCTGCCTCCGCGAGTGCAGCTACACTCCAGTGCGTCTAACGGGCACTACTCCGTTACAGCCTACTTGCCTGCGCGTTCGGTGTAAAGCTCAGGGATGTATTCCCTGCGGTAAGGGGGGACCCAGCTTGCTGGGGGGATTCCTTATCGCCCGGCTTATGGTTTTTCCATAAATCCTCGGCAGGGGAACCCAGCTTGCTGGGGGGATTCCTTATCGCCCGGCTTATGGTTTTTCCATAAATCCATCTGTGCTTTCCGTGTGCCTCTCATCTACCGGCTGCTTTCTGTTCGTTCCACACATTGGTACTTGTTCCTATCTTCGCTTGTATTCTATAATTATATTATTATAGAAAGACAATCACAGTTTGTCAAACAATTTTTTCTTTTACAAAATCAACAACCTCACGATTTTTTTCCATGATGTTTTCGTCTTTTTCCATCTCGGTTACTGACATCCAATAATAGCGTTTCCCATTAACTACAAAACTATCCTTTTTCATTTTTTCCGAATATTTTGATAATGTAACCTCATAAAGTCTATGATTATATATTCTATTTTCCTGATGACTAACTGAATATTTTTCCTGAACTCTTGAAGTAACATAATTACATGATACTTTTCTTTTGTCCACATCCAAATCAGCCGATATTCGATCTATTATTACATCTTCATTGTTCTGATCCACGGTTTTATAATTTAAAAACAACTTGCAATCCCATCTCTCATCATAATAAACAAGAAATCTATTTTCTTTTTCAAATGTATCACGAATAGCAATTAATGAGTGATTATGCTGAATTAAATTCAGTTCTCTTATATCATTCATCAACATTTCGTGATTATATTTATCTCTGTACATTTCAACAATATCCTTTACGATCTTGGCACAATATAAAATTCCAATAAAACAAAAAACTGTTTTAAACACAATTCCTGGAATTCCAAACCAATCACTATATGTTGCAGTAAATACGGACAACAAAAAAGAAATTCCTGCAATCATTGTATCCACAGTAACTTTATTTCCAATAAACTTTTTCTTTTTTTCAAGAAGTAATTCCAGATCTCTGTTATCAATTAACATCCTCATAACTATACTCCTTTATCCAGGACAATAAATAATTAATTATTTTGTTGTACCAGTTCAAATTATAACGGAACTTAAGATGCAATACAAGGAAAATATGATAACATCCACACATTAACGCTTGACTTCTTTCGCTTCTGCCGGAACCCAGATTCCCTCTTTTCCCCATGGCTGGATCATAGACAAATACCGCTTCTGTCCATCCTTTAAAAATGTAATCTGTATACCGACCTGTGTTTTATCTGCAGATTCAGATTCTTTTTCCACGGAAACAAGCTTTTTATCCGACGATAAATTCAAAAGCTGCCGGGCTGCATCTGTCGGCTCAAGCAATGCACCAATTGGAACCATATTCTTATTCAGCACTTCACCCATACCGTTTATACAGTAGTCCATCTGCGTATCGCTGATTCCCTGCGCATATGCTGTATCAAACTCATCTGCCGATGCAATTCCATCCGTTTTAGCATCCGGACCGTCAGCAAACTGATTGATTTTTTCCTGTGTAATCTGAAATTGACCATTTTCCTGTGCATAATGGATATTCTCTATCCACACGCTCACATGCGGATCTGATGACTCCACATAATACAAAATCTCTGCAGTCTGTTCTTCCGTATTGATTTCATGCAGCCAGTAGCCATCCATTTCTTCTCCGGTTCCACCAAAGAAACTGCCAAAGGCTCCCCATGGCCATGGACTCGACCAGCCAAATGACGGTGTATCTCCATCCATCCACAAAATATGTATTTTCTCTAAATTCGACTGTACCTCTTTGGATGTCATCTGCACAATTTTTTCTGTATCCCGGTCGCAAAATGCCTGTGCCCATTCCCTGATATTCTGCTCTATTATCGCAGCTCCTGCATTTTCCTGCACTGGCTGCTGTGTACTATCCACTTTCTCGGTTGTATGCTCTGTTTTTGTCTCCGACGGTTTCTGGTTTGTCAGACAACTTACTGCCACAAGTGCAACCAAAACGGTTGCAATCGCAGCCACCCAGGTATGTGGTTTTTTAAAATTCAACACGTTCTTAATTCTCCTTCCTGCATCTGCCTCTCCAAACGCAACCGGGGCAAATGAATACGGATGCCGCTCCATCGCAAAAGCAAGTAAGGATGCGCTGTATCCTTTTTTAATCTGATTTCCAAACTGCGCAAGTACGGCCTCATCACAACTCATCTCCATGTCTCTTGTCATATAGAAAAAGGCAATCCATGCCAATGGATTCCACCAGTATACAGCCAAAAGTACGAATGCAATCAGCTTCCATAAAGGATCATGTCTGCGAATGTGCCAGCTCTCATGCGCAAGGATGTACTGCTGTTCCTCCTCTTTCATCCGAAACGGAATATAAATCTGCGGGCAGAAAATTCCCAGTACAAACGGTGATGGAATACAGTCACATTCCCAGATCTTTATGGTCCGCCGGACGTTTCCAGATGTTTCATTTACGGTTAAACGTACTGCTGTCCGTACCATACTGCGGCATTTGATATAGGAATACATTCCATATCCTAAAAATAAAAATATTCCGATCAGCCAGACAAAAAACAACACCGCACAAATTTTCTGTGAGGTCGTCATAGCTGCTGTCAAACCAGCTTCAGAAGCTGCATCCCCTGTCACACGTGAACCGGCAGATATCTGCGTCACATTCTGTACTGCCGTTTGCGCATGCACTCCAGATACTCCTGTGTAGTGTGCAATCTCACTCATTTGTGATCTGCTTTTTACCAGACGAAACAGATTAAACAAACTCCATCCTGATGCAATGGGCAAATCAAATAACATACGGATTCCAACAATTGCCCACAATGCATAGGAATATTTTTTGGGACATTTCCGCAAAAGCGCGCGCACTGCAAACACCGCGAGAATTACAACCGCCACCATGCCATTCCGCTGCAGAAATGCCAGAAAAATTACACTTGCCTTCTCCATTCTCTGCCCCTACCCTTCTTTATGCTCGTCGATCATTTTCTTGAGCAGCTTTGCTTCTTTTTTGGAAATTTTCTTTCCTCCAAGAAATGCTGTGATAAACCCTGGCAGTGATCCGTCAAATGTGCGATCCACAAAATACCGGGATTCCTCTGCCTGCACCTGTTCCTTTGGAATTAAAACAGAAACCGTTGCATCCTCATTGGCAATGTATCCTTTTTCACACATTTTCCGTACAACCGTATAAGTCGTGGATTTTTTCCAGCCAAGCTGTTCCTGACATAACTTTACAAGTTCCCCGGAGTTGACGGGGGCATGCTCCCATACGACACACATAAACCGGTAATCACTGTCACATAATTTTATATATTCCATCTTTTTCTCCTCCATAGGTTTATAGCTATCAACCTGTCTTCAGTTTATTCTTATAAACCTCAAATGTCAAGGTCTATTTTTATAAACTGCGAGAAATGTCAGAAAAATACGATGGAAAATGTTTGAACTCACCTTTTTAAAAAGTTATAATAAACGCAAAAGGCGATTGTGAAATCGCCCAAAATAAATAACTCAAAAGGAGGACATGTTATCGTGGAAAAAGTACGTTACATGATTTCCGATGCCGCCGCACTGGCCGGTGTGGAAACCCATGTGTTACGTTACTGGGAAGAAGAACTCGACCTGACCATCCCGCGAAACGAGATGGGACATCGATACTATACACGAGAAAACATACAGGAATTTCAAAAAATCAAAGAACTAAAAGAAAAAGGATATCAGCTAAAAGCAATCCGCATGATATTACATAATAAAAAACCGGAAGCTTCCGGTATTTCCTTGCCGGATTCTGTTGCCACTGATCCGTTGCCCACATGTAACCGGGAACATCATCCCACAGCTGCAGCCAAACCGGATCGACAGAACGCAGATAAAACCAACCTGCCTGTAAATACCCTTTCCGCAGAAGAACGCATGGCACAATTTCGGGAGTTGATGAGTGACATTGTAGGGCACGCAATCGCACAGAATAACGAAGCTCTCACACTCGATATCAGCAAAGAAATCCGTGAAACCGTCCTGAAAGAAATGAACTATCTCATCCGGGAACAAAACGATATGACGGAGGAACGCTACCGCCAGTTAAGTGCAGAAATTCGTGGAAAATTGCAGAAAAAACATACCTTATTTTCCAAAAAGGAAAAGGTTCCCAAAATGAAAACATCAAAAAAAGAAAAGAACCGGAAAAATGTATTAAATCCGGTCTGATTGATTTCAGCATTGACCTGGCATTAAACGGTTCCATATATAAAATAAAACAAGCCTGCGGAAGGATTGCCATAGAAAAGTTAATACAAAGAAACGCCAAAACCGACATTTGCCGGAATTGGCGTTTCTTATATTAGGGACTTATTTTACAGCTCCTTTAATCAATCATATCATTCTGGAATTTTGATAAATGCTCATACGGCAAAATCAGCCGCCCCCGAAAAAGGCCACATCCATCATTCATAAGGCTATTATTCACTGCCGTAAACATATTTACATCTACCCCTGACAGATCAAGATCCTGTAACAATCTACAACGCTCATAAGCCTCGTCAAAATAAATACAGCCGCCTTGTAAAATCGCATCTCTCCGTCCTCTGGAAGTTTCCTGTTTTTTTTCATAAAATAAATGATTCGCTACTCCAATTTCTGCAATATCATCCATCTCTTTTGTTCTAAGCTGCATTTCCATATAACACCGGGCACTGTTATCAAAAAACGTTATATGAAGCGAACGATATGAATTTGTACTTTCCCCATCAATATAATCTCTGTAATATGGGCGCACAGCATCATCCAATAGTAAAGAATTACTTCTTTTAACCCCACCTGTCGACTCTGCCGTAAATCCACGTTCTTCCAAAAATTGTGGCAATACATTGGCAATCCGATATAAATACCTGATCTCTTCCTTCTTGCGATCCTGTTTTTGTTTCATATGACACCGTGGCATGGAAATCACAATACGGTACGCGATCAAATCTCGAAAACAGTTCAAACGCTCCTTGATTTCTGACACAGACGGATATGATCCATTCTTTTCATAATAATCGTATATGTATTCCACAATATATCCATTAAACTTTCCCTCTGCGCGAATCAACGACTTAATTCGTCCCTTGAAAGTAAAAGATAAATATGGATATTCCTGTGCCATATATTTATAAAACTCACGAATCTTCTGCGATTGCGAAGTCAGGAAATCATTGTGTTCCAAAAGTTTCATAATCTGTATCAAAAAGTTACAATGTACTAAATCCACTTCATTATGTTTCTGTACCGCCGAAATACGTAAATCCGCTATGTATTTTTTTAAAATGCGAAGAATTGTATCCCCCGAATATAAGTAATCATTCAATGTAATCATATTTTCCCCATCCTAAAAAGTCGCGGTGCCGAGGCACCGCGATCCGCAAGATTATGTAATTGCAAGCTGATGTTTTACTTTACTCATATCAGATTCTAACACCGTCACGCGAATGGCAAGCAATTCTTTTTCATCATCTACTTTGCGTGCTTCCCTCAAATTACGCACTAAATCACAATGCCCTTCTGCAATCCGTCTGATATTTACATTTGTTTCATTTTCAATTACCAATTCCAAACCGGTAACCTTTTCATCCAGTACCGTAAACTTCTGATCCAATACCGTAAACTT
>ULMY01038629.1_pt1 | contig 19077 bp, 18 predicted proteins | sample 1951781 | NCBI WGS metagenome assembly ULMY01 (sample SAMEA4835563, study PRJEB28245) | human gut metagenome | biome: gut microbiome; material: fecal sample | place: Denmark | collected 2008
TTAAAATCCCACACGTATATTCCACACAATATCGTGCAACCCCCTGATTTTACTGGGTTTCCAGAAAATCAAAAATTTTAATTTGTTCATCCATCGGAAATATCCCTCCAAATATCAGGGAAAAACCCTCCGATTGATGTATATACACACCATGCTGGTGTGGCGGAATAGGCAGACGCAAGGGACTTAAAATCCCTCGGGGGCAACTCCGTGCCGGTTCAAGTCCGGCCACCAGCATTCCCGTGAAGAGCTCCAAACCCAGTAAATACAAGGGTTTGGGGCTTTTTGCTTTTTGCCGAAAATGTATGCAAGTGTATGCAACCCAGTAAACATCAGGGTTTCAGCGTTTTTGGGTATCGAAATTACGTTCACGAAACTTTAAATGCTTCATTCATTGTATGCACAACATTTCCCTTGGGTTTTACACGTCTTAAGTAGTGCAACGTCATCTGTATATTGGTATGTCCTAATAATTCTTTCAGTTCTGTGAGGGAAACTCCCATTTCATAAAGAATGGAAGCTCCGCAGAATCGAATCTTATGAGAACTTCTGTAAGTCACACCACATTTATTACAGTAATTTTTAAGTCGTGTATTAAATGTATTTTCGTTTAGCTGTTTTCCGTTTGGGGTTACAAAAATGTACTCACTATCGGGATTGAGTTCCCGAACCTGTTTTAAGATTTCCAGTGCTTCATCCGTTAATGGTTCGTAGCGAAAACCTTCATCAGTGTTACCCTTGATATGATCGACATTTTCGTGGGTTAAAGTCTCAAACGTAAGATCATCATTTAAAACACGCTGTCCCAAAAACTGTCTCTGGAAATGAATGTAATTATCAGGAGTAATATCAGACCATTTCAATGCCAGAAGTTCTCCGATCCGCGCAATCAACTGAAAATCGAACCGGATTGCCAAAGCATAGATATCATCAGGCATGGTAGACAGATATTCCAACAACTTTTTTCGATCATCCATAGTATATACATCATCATCGTTATTTACAGCTTGAAATGAGAATTGATTACAATTTATATCCTTAACAGGATTGTGAGCCACAATCCCCATTTCGATTGCATAGTAGTAAATACCGTTAATGACGGATTTTATGTTGTTGAATTTCTTGCGCGTCATCTCCCGGTCTTTTGTCCAGGACCGGAACAGTTGGGTAAAATCTCTGGGTACGAGATTTTTGAGTGGAATTTTTGAAATATCCGTATCCTTTAAATGACTATTCCAGTTAAGGATATCTTCACGGATAGTTTTTACTGATACAGAGGAATAGTCCCTGCGCCAGATGACCCATTCGGGAAACAGGCGTTCTAACGAAGCGTTTTCATAACCATATTCAATTTCTACCAGCTTATCAATGAGCCGGTCATAATCAGCAGCGATAATCTGCTTACGTTCCTTATAGACATAAGGTCTGCCGTCATCCCTCCATTTTATTTGATCTTTGTATTTCTTTTCGATAATGTTTCTTCTCTTCATGTGTATCACATATTGAGAGACCTCTGATTCATTTATCATATCATTATTAAGAATGTCGGCCAAGTCAATAATTTTATTTGAAAGCATATTTTTCTCTCTCCATTTATAATCTATATGCTGAGCACTCCATAGCCAAACGAAATTTAAAATTGTCTCGGTTGGCTGGAGTACCCGATTACAGAGTTACTTAGACAAATAAGTCAATTCGGCAATGATTTCTTCGTACTCTGGAATTTGTTCCACGTAGAGCCTAACTGTCTCAGCCAGCGCGATCAGAATGTCGTAGACTTCGGGAATCCGCTTAAAATCAGACCAGTATGTAGCCAGGCAATCTAACAGTGCCACCCGGGAGATACCTGTACAGTCCAGTGATTCCCCCAGCAGGCGCAGAGCCGTGAGATGTGGAGCTTCGTCAACGGAGTAATAATTGACGTTATCATCTGTACGGATATCAGCGTATCTGGTGTAGATAGCATCAATGTCTTCATACAAACGATTGCTGATCTCGGAGTGATTGGAGATGGCTGTTGCTTCATAATTTTCTGCTAACTGCCATTTGCGCAGTACCGAAGTGATATCTGCAGGATTTGTAGCTGCCTGTGCCTGTAAGGTTTCTAAAGTTTTGATTAAATTCTTTTTCATAATATTTGTTCCTTCCTTGATAAAATTTTTCTGTTCTTTGTTTTGAATTTGGAAAGTGTAGCGGTAACGCTGGGTAGATACATTGGTGTGACCTAACTTTTTAATATCTTGTAATAAGTAGGTGCACTCCGGAATAGTGAAGTTGTTTTCTTTCTTTACTGCCATTTTTCTATCTCCTTTTTTAAAAATTAAAATATTTTATTGTTGACACGCTCAAACTATTGTGATAAACTAATTTTAATGAGAACATGTCGATTCTTTACATTTACATATGTCAAATAAAACCGTAAAAACTCGCATTTTTGAAATCTTTTTTTATCTTTTTTTCAAGAAGTCAATATTTTCTAAAAAATCTATAAAATTATCATTTTTCTTTCCGATTTTGAACAAAAATCAAAAAGTATTTTACATATATAAGTAGAAAATCTATTAAAAGGAGACTTTATATATGGAAAATAAAGAGTTGTATATCATTGCAGAACAAAAACATCCAGATGTTAAGGGTGAGTATGATCCTGATAATATATCTTGTATTGACACGGAAAAGTTGCTTGCTCATGTTTTGTGGAATCACGCGGAAATTAGCAGGGATCCCGATTTTTTACGCAAAGTAATTAAAGACCTTACCACTCCTGCACAGGATCAAAAATATAAACTATATGAAGGAATTAAGGACTGGTTGGAAGAAATTAAGATATTGTTGCCAACGGAGATACAAAATCAGGCAGATATCCAAAACGTAACCGAACAGGATTGCGCAGAATGGTTACGCTACATTGTTAATAAGTACGATCTGACCGGGGATGATACTTTTTTAGACGGACTGGCTTTGGTTATGCGTACAGATCCTGAGAGCTGGATAACAGAGGATTACCGCCTATGATACATAAATGGAAAGGCTTTTGGGACTGGTTAAAATATACAGGCTTGTGGCTGCCACCACCGCTAACCATGTTGATAGGATTGATAACATATTACTGTTACTGTCCTATCAATGTGATTATCGGGATTATGGTTTGTGCATTACTGTTAGGGATGGCTATATCACTGTGGATATGGTCGCAAAACAGCATTGCCAAGAGTAACGGATTACAAGAGTTTCCGATGATACCATATAATACAGACCAAAATCCATATTATCAGATATCATACAGGGCAAAAGCGTTATATAAAAAGCCGGACAAGAGGTTGCTGTACAAAGACCCACAGGGCATTATCCTTGGCAAAGCAGATGGAAAGTATATGGAGATACAACCGGGCATCACACCGGGAGCATTACATACGTTGGTATTGGGTACATCAGGATCAGGTAAGACGAGTTCAGTATTGTTATCTACGCTGTTGGCAAATGGAATAAAAAAAGAAAAATATGCTTTTGTACTGGTCGATGTCAAAGGGGAACTGTTACAAAAAGGATTTGCACCGAATGACAAGGTGGCTGTGTTTAATCCACGCAGGAGAGATCTTTGGGGATTTGATTTTTTATATGATGTGAATGAAAAATCGACGGAATCAGAAGTAATCGAAGCATTGCGTAGGGTTATTTACAGTTTGATACCGCTTAAACATACAGGTGAAGAGTTTTGGCCTATCGCTGCTCGAACTGTACTACTGGGATTATTTCTGTATGCGTGGGAATACCAACAATGTTATACCATACCGCAATTAGTTGATTTCGCTTTATCTAAAAACTTAAATACGTTAATGACGGATGTCCTTGCAGAAGCAGAAGAAAATAGCGTGGTTACACGGTTACTGTCATCCTATGGCGGTGATTGCGTGGCAGAGGAAACGCTGGGATCTATTTCATCAAATATCGGAAATGCATTACAATTATTTTCTTCTGACAGCAATTTAAGGTATTTAACAAAAGAAGCAGATCGCAAAATCACACCCGAACTGCTGGAACAGGGAACATCTATTGATTTGCTTGTGGAAGATAGAGACCTAGAGACATACGCACCTATCTTATCGTTAGCGGTTGCTACGTGCATCACGTACCTGTCATCACCAGCGAGGGAAAAGACAGTTGCACAGGATCCCCAGCACAGTCAGGTAATTTTTGTGCTGGACGAATTAGGGCGCATCCCCGAAATACAGGGATTGCCCTCAATATTACAGATTGGCAGATCACGAGGATGCACGGTATTAGGATGTTTGCAGTCGTGGAGTTCTGCAGAAGATCATTACGGAGAAAAGGTGGCATCAGATATGCTGACCAACTTTTCTTATAGGATATTCCTGCAATGCCAGCCGGAATCCAAAGATGTAGATATGGCAGTCAAAGCATTCGGAAAATACACTGAAAAAAAGAAATCGGTAAGCACTGGCAAAAATAAAAGCTACAGTTATCAATTTGAAGAAAAAGACATTTTGCAGGCATCTGATTTATTAACATTACCTGACCAAAACAAGGTAGTAGTACTATCACCATATGGGGCATATATGTTGCAGAGATGCCAGTATTTTAAAGATACAAAATTGAAGAAAATAGCCAGCCATATTATGGCTGAGAGAAACCATGAGGAGAAATAAAGCATGGAATATACATATGAGGAATTTATCAAGGAATTTGTTAGTCTGATGAAAGCAAATTTATCACAATATGGCATGGAAGTCAGCATCGTTAATAAGATGCGAAACAATGGTATTTTAGAAAAATGTATAAAAGTGGATATACCTGGATGCAATATGTCACCAGCTATTGGAACGCTATCATTATATGAACATTATCGAGAATTTGACGATGTGGTAGAAATGGCACAGGGATTATCGGAAAAGATAATTACAGATAGAAACCGAAAAATAGACACCATGAGTGTATTATCCAAGGAAAACATCTTAAACAGTACCTATTTAATGGTGATAAATGCAAAGTCGAATCAGAAACTTTTATCAGACACACCTCACTATTTTATAGCAGAGGGCGAACTTGCTGTAATTCCACGATTAAATATCAACATTACAGATAAATCAGGGTTTATTATCATCAAAAATGATCTGTTACCCAAACTACAAATGACAGGGGATGAGATACTGCAGGTGGCAAAAATAAATACTTCCGGTCAAAATCTTTTTGAGATTAACTCTCTATTAAGCGTGACGATGCAAGCAATGGAGGAAAACGGTGAAGATATTGCGGATGATTTTTCGGAATTTTTTACAGAAAATACACCCAAAACATTTGTAATCACAAATAAAGATAAAAAACTGGGAGCGTGCTGTTTGGCGTGTCCTGAGGTTATCGGTACAGCCATTCAAAAAATGGGATTTGACTGTTATATACTGCCGTCTTCGATTCATGAGGTGATATTGATTGAGAAAAAAGGGAATTTTAATGAAGTCGAAGAACTGAGAGAGATGGTAAAGCAGGTAAACAGACAAAGCATACCGGCTAACGAGATTTTAAGTGATCAGGTATTTCAGTACAATGCAAAGACTAAAAAAATTGAAATTGCACGTACAGAGCAGGAAATCAAGGCACTGTTGCCCGAAGCACCACACAAAAACCGTGGAATGCACATGTAAGTAACGGAGGAAATGATTATGGAAGATAACATGGAAATGAGTACAGAACGTAAAATGGAGTATTACCGTAAGCTGATACAGTATTATCGTAGATACTTAAAAAAATCGGTAGATATAGACTGGGAATGGGATTTTGAGAACAAATAAAAGATAACTATTAACTACATACCAGAGGGGCAGCTTTAACCGGCTGTCCCTTTTTGCATATTCGGAGGATAAATTTATGGAAATAAAAGAGAAGATAGAACAGCCTGCGCAGAAGAAAACACAGACACAACAGATAGTCGAGAAATTAGAAAAGGGTGTATCAGAAATTTTTGAAAGTGAACAGTATAAACAATATCTCACAGTCATGAGCAAATTTCATTCTTACTCATATAACAATATCCTTTTAATCGCAATGCAGTGTCCCGGAGCAACGATGGTAGCTGGATATGAATCATGGCAACGGCTATTTAAAAGGCACGTTTCCAAGGGGGAAAAGGCGATCAAGATACTGGCTCCTTGTCCCTACAAAAAAATAATACTGCAGGATGTCACCGATCCAGTTACACACCAGCCGATCAGAGATGCACAAGGAGAAGTAGTAAAAGAAAAGGTACAGATCATGATACCAGCATTTAGACCAGTTTCGGTGTTTGATGTTTCGCAGACGGAAGGGGAGCCCTTACCGGAAATGGCAACAGTGCAGGAGTTGATCGGTGAGGTGGACGGTTTTGATGCAATGCAGGAAATCTTAGAAAATATGGCTCCCTGTGCTGTTTACCATAAAGAAATAGAGGGTACTACAAAAGGATATTATTCGCCTGCTGATAATCAGATCGTAATTAAAACCGGACTGTCACAGCAACAAGAAATTAAAACTATGATCCATGAAATCGCACATAGCTTGTTACATAATTCGGAAAAAATGAAAGATAAAAAGATTAGCCGGAACGACATGGAAGTACAAGCAGAATCGGTAGCATATACGGTTTGTTCCGCACTGGGGATTGATACGTCTGATTATAGTTTTGGATATATTGCTGGGTGGAGCAAAGGCAAGGAAATCAAAGAATTAAAGAATGCACTGGATCTGATTTGCGATACTGCTAGTTCGATGATTTTTCATATCGAAAATAAGCTCACAGAGAGATACGAAGAAAAATACGGAAAGAAACATGGAGAAGCAGCACTGGTTGAAATCACGGGAGAAATGGAAAAAGCAGGAAAAAGAAAAGGTATGCATATGTAGCGCAAGCGGCACCCACGACACCCGATGTATTTAGGGTGTTCTAACTGAGCTATTACGGTTTTGTGTTTTATGTATTTAGGCATTTAACTGTCTATATTTTGGGAGGATTATTATGAACGGATTTTATCGCATGGAAGTAAAGGTTATTAGTAAAACAGGAAAACGACAGAACGGAGCCATTGGGGAAAACAGCGCTCAATCTGCCAGTGCATATATCACAGCATCGAAAGTAGATACACTGTCACCAGTAGATGCTTCGGCTTATATCAGCGGTAATAAGGTGGAAACAAAGGAAAGAAGCGCAGATTACACCAAAAAGAAAGGGGTATTATCCTCTGCTATTGTGTTACCCGAGAATGCACCTGATCGGCTTCGTAATCCCAGTGTGTTGTGGAACGAGGTAGATCAGATGGCTAAAAGAAGTAATGCCGATTTATACAGGGAATGGATTTGTTGTTTTGATAAACATTTAAGTTTAGAACAGATGGAGCAAGTGGCAAGACAATTTGCGGAATCACTGGCTGCCGAGGGCATGGTCGTACAATATGCACTACATGACGCTAAAGATAACGGAAACTATCATGTACATTTTATGGCTCCATGCCGTGGAGTAGACGAAAACGGTAACTGGCAGAAAAGAAAAGTACAACCACGCACTTATCAGTTAGATAGTGACGGTAACAGAATCCCGGTCATAGACAAGGAGACTGGATTGCAAAAGAAGGACAAAAATGGTAGGAAACAGTGGAAAAAGGAACCGCCTGTATTTGTGGATGCGTTTAATGATCCGCACGCTGGCAATGTGCAACGGTGGAGACAACTATTTGCAGATTTGGAGAACCAGTATTTACTAGAAGAATATCAGGTATCATCACTTTCTTATAAGAAACAGGGCATCAAAAAGATACCGGGTCGGCACATAAGTAAAGCTGCATATGAAGTACATCGTAAGCTGGTCGCACAACTGCGCAAAATGCCCCAGGAACGCAGAGAAGCTTATGTACATCAGATTATTGCAGAGATTGAAAAAGAATGTCGTACAGGAGCATACAACGGCACACAGGGCAATGTCGTACATAGCATACGACAATTTGAAGAATCAAAAGAAATGCAGGAATTAAAGCTGTCATTGCAGGAAGATTTGCAGAGGGTCAAGAGGTATAAGCCACCAAAGCAATATGTATCCCGGTACACTCATGCAAGATCTGGGATGGCTATAGAGAAGGCATTTTCCAGTATTATTGCATATTACCAGCGGTTACAAAACGATTACAATACTACACAGACAGCACAGGAGCAGACCGCAGAAATGATGATGGATATTACGACAAAATTGACACAGGCGCAGGATGATCTGCTGATTATGATGTCATCGGGCATGACAGGAATCATGGAAAACCATTTAAGACAAGGTGAGTACGATCTCACAAGAGAGGTCGTAGAAACGCTCGGAAGAGAATTGTTACAGCATAAACAGGAGGAACAGGATGCAGACATCAGAAGCAAACTTGACAAGTACAAGGAAAGAATCCGCACCATCCAGCAAAGAAATGATGGAAATGTTGGAACAGCAGGATCAGGTGATATCAACTCTGCAGGAGCAAAACGAGAGACTGAGAAAAGAGCAGAAAGAATCAATGAGCTTAGTCGAGAGTTACAGGAATCAGCTATCCGACTGGGAACAGCAGAGCAACAATCAGCAGAAACAGCTAAACGATTATCTATCCTCAGACAAAGGGATGCTGCAGAAAGAGATCACGAAATTAAGAAAGGAATTGGAAAAGGCAGAAGCAGATAATTTTTGCGAAATGATACAACGTAGATATGCAGAAGAACTGGCTGATTGGTGGCAACATATTGCAGAAAGGGCGGAATCTCGAAAAGGTGTATAGATACTTATTACACTTTTTAAAACATTAGAAAAGATAAACAATTCGGGATAAAACTTGTATAATTATAATATAAAGATACAAAACAACAGGAGGAAGTATATGCAAAAGGAAATACGTGAGATAATAGACGAATTACAAGAGAAAATGCTGGAAGGTACATTTGTTAGAAATGCCAACGAATATATGGAGATATTTACAACACTAAAGGGTATTGTAGAGGATCCCACTTTTTGCAATTATCGTAAAAAGAGTATTGAAAGCTTAGAATATGAACTGATAGAAGAAAGTAATGATCATGAGGAAACACAGCTGGATAGACTTGCAGAGCATTGCCTGTGGGGAAGAAATCAAAATAGATGCGTAAGTCAAAGAAAGGAATTTGATGCGCAAATGAACGAGTATAGCGATGCTGTGAGAAGAAATATACGTCAGATTTATGCGGAAGAAATATATAAATCGGGGGAATCAGTGCAGAATATTGTTGACCGTTTGCGAATGGCTTATTTAGTGTATACTGCCAAAGTATATGTTTACTTAAATGAAAACTGGATAAAGTGTTTAGATTATAATTCACCTCGACGGACTGATTTAGAAAATAATATGGATATTATGAACCGTTTATTACGCAGCCATACGGAGACTAATGCAAGAATCAATCAGGAACTAACAACAACAAATTTATTGACCAAGGAACTGGTTACTAAATGGGATGAAATAGAAGATGTGACATATGACTTTGGTAGAGAAGAATATGTAAATTTTGCTCATGAATTTAAGCGGAGATTTTGCTGTAGAATCAGAGATTATCGAAGGATATTTTGGGATTTATCTGTAAGAAAAATAGAGAATCAGATACTCGATAACTGCTTTCAAATAAACGGAAAAATAATAGCAGAAATTCAGCTGACAGAATTGTGGCGGGAAATTATACTATATTGTTTGAAAAATAATATACCACTAGAACAGCTATTAAGTCCCAAGCAAGTATATTATGGAGAAGAATGTGCAAGACCCATCAAAGAGGTTGATGGAAAACCGGATAGCTTTGCAGATATTGTACCGATGGATGGCGTAAACATTAAATATGAATCGGTAAGGGAACGCAAAGAAACTTTAGAAGAACGGTATAATGTGCTTATAAGAGAGGGGATTGGTTTTGATCGATGTTGCTTTAACTGCATAATTGAGAGAATCGACATGGACAAATTGCAAACAGCAGCAAAGGAAAAAAAGAAATTAAAAAAGAATATCAAAGAGGAATGGATTACAATAAACTATGGTTCATCTTCGACAAGAAAATATATACTAACAGGTACACCTGGAGCAAATGATGATCTGATAAAAAAACAAAAGTGGACAATGGTAAAAGTGCAATTATCGCCGTATGAGATACTTACAATCAAGCTGAATAACACAGCCAAAGATGAAAAAACAGAAAGTACAAAAGGCAAGGAACTGACACAGCTTGAAATCAGAGTAAGACCTTCTGATAGTTGGATAGGAAATTGGAATAACTATACCTTAGAGGAACTTCGATCTGCTGTAAGTTTGGCAATAAGAAAACTGGAAGATTACGGAATATACATTGAAAAGGATGCAGTGGTATTTCATTCCGCAGAAGTAAATAATACATTTGCTTTTTCAGCGGAATTTAATACGTTGTTTCGTTATCTGAAATATTATCAGGAATTTTTTCCGAATAAAAGTTATACGCATGGAGTATTTCTCGTTCAGGGAGATAAAGAAGAGGTTAATTCTAATATTTTTATTGGAAAAAATACAGAGGAAAAATATGATGGTATGACAATAACCGGGTTAGAATCAGTTTCCCAAAAAACAAAAATAAAAATATATGAAAAGAGAAGAGAAACTGAAAATAAACATGGAGTTACAATAGACCCAGTATCAAATAAATTATTTTTGAGATTGGAATTTGAATTTTGTACAGAAAGATCAATTAAAAACTACTTTAAGTATTTATTTCCAAAAGGAACTTCTGAATATAAAAATACAGAAATCTATAGTTTATATGATGGTATATTAACAGAAGAAAGTATAAAAGCATTATATAAAATATGGGTTAAAAAATTTTTTATTGATACATTTGAAAAGTATTGTAAAGTATCAAATAAGCAATTAGAAGAATTAGTAGAAACACAAAACTATGATGATGAATACTGGATGTTAGATTTTCAACAAAATTTATTAGTATCAGAAATAAAAGATTTTCATACACCTCTTATATTTATGGAAAATGATATAGATGATGTAATAAGAAGAATACCTAAATTACAAAATGAAGTTGATAAATATATCCAGTTATATCATGAAGTTACTAAGAGAATTGTAAAAAATGAAAATGGATATGAATTGATAAGTCAGTTTATAAGAACAGCAATGGAAGAAGAAGGAATAAGTAGAGAAAGAGAAATAACATATATCAGATATCATAAAAAAGAAAAGGAAGAAGAGGAATAAAAAAAGAAGCGGGGCACACAATTTTTAGTGCCCTACTTTTCCCAAAACGTGATAAATTCGTTTTTTTTTGTTTGCATCTATAAGATCTGGTCATCATCAGAGGGAATATATTGCACGATGTCACATATATTGCAATTTAGGATTCTACACAGATCATTTAGGGTTTTTGTGGATACATCTTTATTGTGTTTAAGACGATGCAAGGTGCTGTTAGGTACGTGTAGTTTATTAGCAAGGGTATACCAGTTGTTTCCAGTTCGTTCAACGGTTGCCCAAAATGGACTATAATCTATCATATAACAGCACCTCCTTCCGATAAAATGTGGTAAGGTAAGTGTAAAATATATTTTGGATATTGAATATCTTCGCAAAAGCGAATATACTAAATAAGAAGCATTTGTTTGACTTCCATCGAAATTGAGAATATTATAGAAAAGGTATAACAAATGTGGAAAATTACAGAAAATGTAAATCGCAAATTAAGCAAAAATAAAATATGAAAGAGGGTTACAACAAAGATGAAAAAGCATATGATCACTGCACTGTTAATTACTACTATGATTGTTTCCATGACTGCTTGTGGTGGAAAGAAAAATACCGATACTCCAGCAGAGGAAACCGTAGTAGCAACCGAAGCAACTGGGGAACTCCCTACTGCGAATGATGAAAAGGTAGTACTCGGTACCGTAAATAAAGAAGAAACTGCTACTGCAGAAACGACTGCTACTGAGATAAAGACTGAGGAAAAGACAGATGCAAAGGCTACTGCAACACCTGACCCCAAGGCAACCGAGGCTCCTAAGTCTACTGCCGCACCGGAGACGACTGCAAAGCCTAAGAGCACTACAAAGCCTGGTACACAGACGGCATCAGTAACAGCTACTACAAAGCCTACTGCAACAGAAAAGCCGAAGAGTACGACTGCTCCAAAGGCAACCGCAACTCCCAAGGCAACTCCTGCACCTACTGTAGCACCGATAGCCTGCCAGCATACAAATACCCATGTAGAGAGTTCCCATGATACGTATCAAGTTCCCATTAGTGGCGGATGCGTACAAGAGTGGCGTACTGCTACCAGAGTATGTAATGACTGTGGAGCAAATTTAGGAGAGGCACCAGATAGAGTAGGTGATATTCATCATGGTTGCATTATTACCGAAGGTATCAGTGCGACCTGTACAACAGATGGACGTACCGCAGTTTGTGGTTGTGATTGTGGTGGTCTTGGTACTACTGGTGGAGAAATCATTCCTGCATTTGGACATGACTATCATGATGTATGCACTGATGAAATTTCAGAAGACCTTACACAGGTAAAGTGGGAAACTGTTTGTTATATCTGTGGAGATGTAGCAAAGACCTGGTGGGAATAAAAGAGTGGAAAAGGAAATAGAATAGAAAGAGATAGGGAATCCGTAAAAGGGTTCCCTATTATTATGCTATAAAATAAATGAAATATAAATATATAGAAAAATGCTTAATCTTATGGTATAGTAATGATATTATTTTAGACAATCGGAGGGTATGTAAAAATGGCACCTATGATTAATATGTTATCGTTACTAAATGATTTACAACAGAATGAATGGCATATCACAGCCTTCCAATTTACATATAAAAACACACATTACATTGTACTTTTTGAAGATATTTCAAATCTTCCATTAGTGAATGGCGAGTATATAGCATTTTTAACATTTATTGACAAATCAAATGAAAATCGCATTTTTCAAACAAAAGCAAATGAATTTAAGTTTTCTGCCAAAGCTAAAGAATTCAGAGAATATTTTAATATTGAATATGCTAATAATTTAGGCGATATATTCAAACAATTTTATTCATATTTTGGCGGATTTATCCCAACATTACGTGTAAAAAATTTCGATAATCAAACACAACAAGCCATTATAAATCAATTAAGCCGTAATGATCATGAAAGTGTGAATAATTTATGTTGTTATGCAGCAAAACGTAATGGAAAACATGATGGAGTACAATACCATAGAACCCCATTTAATAGTGATAAAACAAAATTACTTAGAAGCGCATTGTTTGATAAACTTGGAAAAAATGATAATACAATAAGTTTTTATTATAGAGAAGAAAATCCGCTTGATGATATAGAAATCTATACTCGATTTGCACAACAATATGGAATTAAATAATATTATACTGTATTTTATTTTTTTTCATTTCATCTCTAATATTCCGATATTTTTTATCATTGTAATGAAAAATGGCTTCCTGTAATAGATCGATAGAAACATCATCTATTACATCAGAACCATTAGTGAAAATACCATTATTTAACTTTTCGTATTGCATAGATAATTCCTTTAAGGAATAAAATACTTCGATATTATATTCTTTTTCTGTCATTACAATATTTTCCTTTCGTATCTCAATATCGTGAGACTTGATATTTTTTAACCATCTCCAAATTTAAATCATAGCAGAGAACATATCTTTTTGTGTCTCCATCTTTTTATTATTATATTTATATATGTAAAATACTTTTTGAAATCTGTAGAAAATGATTAATCTTTTTTGTTGCCGGGAATACAGATATCATTTTTCTATTGGTGGGAGATGGACTAAAGGGATAATATGCAAAGACCACCCCCTAGCAGGCAGGAAATGGATTGCTATTGAGGGGAAAGGGGGGGAGGAATTAAGGAAAATATAAGAATGGAATGAAATAACCTGACGTCGCATTACCGACGTCAGGTCATGTTATACTACTCTTCTACTGCATCTAATATAAAACTAGTCCTCAAGATTTTTCCGAACATAATTTTCCATGTACTCTCTTTCGACAGGATCCATGTGAGCATCAGGATTCCTGAAGTAACGTGCCAGTACAGAATAGATATCATACAAAACATCGAAATCCTCTTTGCTATCTGACCAGGGATAGATCAAAATCATGGTAGCAAGTAATCTGTAAAAGTAGGGACAAAAGATTAAGGAACGACTGTAATGATGCGCCATGAAAAGATACAGTGGCGCATAATCTATATGAGTATCCTGCAGAGCCATATACCGGAAAAATGCAAGATCAATTTCTTCACTGTTATGTTTTTCCATGTATTTTATAATTGCTTCAAAATAGGAATGCAGATCATTCTTATAGGAAGCCGTGTTATGGAAACCGGTTAAACGCTCTAAGCAAACATCTAAATATATCAACATATGGTCTGCAAGATTGTAATAAATAACGTGGTCATTTTCATCAATGTTTGCCAGTAGCAAATCTGCAATCTGACTTACTAATTCATTTTTGGTACATTCTTCTTTCATCTTAATCATAATAGTCTCCTTGTTAATAGAAATGTTGTTAGTTACTGTATTTAAGGTAATTTCCTTGTTCATGATAAAAACTCCTCTTGTCATTTAGTTATTTGTCCCATATTCAGTTTTCAAAGATTGTTATCTCTATGTACCTTTCATCTTAAACTCCTCCTTATGAATAAAATCTAAGAATATCTTGTCATTAGGTTATTCGTGTGTTATAGTAATATTGGTTACATATACTTATGTACAAAAAAACCGCAACATCTGGTATTTTTTTATTTTTTTTTGCAAATTTTTTAAAATTTTTTCTGTATTCATTCGGTTATAGATTTAAACATATAAATAATCACGTCTTTGGAATATTCACCACTCATTTTTCAGAGAAATTTAATTGCAGTAGAAAGTGCAACATGATAATATGAAATTAGAAAGAGGGGAAACTATGGCAGAAGATAAAAACAGCAGGGTTATACAGAATCAGGACAGGATCAACAAGCTGATCGATGGACTTACTTTATTCGATGATGACCTGATGAGCCGGGTATTTGATAAGAATATAGAAGCAACGGAGCTATTGCTTAGAATCATTCTGGAGAGAAAGATCAAGGTTATCAGTGTAAACGGACAGGAAGAAATGAAAAGCGCTGCAGTCGGGGGACGTAATATCACACTTGATGTACATGCACTGGATGAAAACGGAGAGAAAATGGACATTGAGGTACAGGGAAACTCCGAAGGTGCTCATATAAGGAGAGCAAGATACCATAGCAGTGTCCTGGACTCCAGAATGTTGAAAGAAGGTCAGGAATTTAAGGAAATCAAGGATTCTTATGTAATCTTTATTTATAAGCGTGACAAATTTCAAGAAGGTTTGCCATTGTACCATATTGACCGATATGTAAGAGAGACCGGGAAACTATTTGAGGACGGCTCACATATAATTTATGTAAACGGCAACTATAAGGGTGATGATGAAATCGGACATCTTATGCAGGACTTTCATCAGACAGACCCGGATAATATGCATTACAAAGAACTGTCACAGGGAGTAAGACATTTTAAAGAAGTAGAGGAAGGACGTGATACCATGTGTGAAGCAGTACAGGAATATGCGAAGGAATATGCCAGTGAATGTCTAAAAACGGAAAAGGCAGAATTAGTAGAAAACTTTATGAAGAATATGAATTTAACGTTGGAACAAGCACTTGATGCCGCTGGTATCCACGGTGAAGAAAGAGACGCTATTATTCAGTTATTGCAAAAACAGGAGTAAGTAGAAACTTGACAATTTATGTTATACCGATAAGGTGCCCAAACAGAGAATTTGTATGCAAAATGTATGCAAAAACAATCAGAGGTCTCTCAAAGCTCCTTTCTATGCGGGTTTCAGAATTACGTAAAGGTTCAAGTCCGGCCACCAGCAGTATGGCATGAGGAAGAATCCCGGTTAGTTCGCTGCTGTTCGGGGTTCTTTTTCTTTGTAATTTGGTATAATTCCGGCTATCGCATTTGCAGATATAACTTTGTTTTTATAGTTCAGATGAGCATAGATATTCATGGTGGTGGAAATATTACTGTGTCCCAGCCATTCCTGAATTGCTTTCATGTCTATACCGCTGTCATATAAAAGCGTAGCACAGCTATGGCGTAAATCATGGAATCTGATATGCTTCAGCTCATTCTTGTCACAGATAAGCCTAAAGTGCTGTGTGACAAAATTCGGCTTAATTAAATTCCCCATAGGATCTACATTGATATATTCTCTGAACTCCTTGTTATAGGAATCACCAAACAGTTTAGCATTATGCTGCTGATTACGCAGCAGCTTAACAAGTAGCTCTTCCAACTGAGGTACCAGAGGTAAAGACCTGTTACTGGATTTGGTTTTCGGTTTGTCCTTCTTTATCATTTTCAGCTTGCCATCAATGCAGGACTCAACGACGACGTGCTTTACGCTGATTGTTTTACGGACAAAATCAATGTTCTTCCATTTCAAACCAATAATCTCACTTCTACGCATCCCATAATAACTTGCAAAAATAACAATCTGTTCGAGAGGATCTCCGCGAAAAACCCGGAACATCTGATCCAACTCTTCAGCATTGTAAATACTGCCGACAAAAACTTCTTTAATAGGCTTTTTAACACGATCAGCGGGATTGCAGTTTATGGTTCCGTCTATATACAATTCCTGCAATGCCTTTCGTATATTTGCGTGTCTGTGGATTACAGTATTTGCAGATACTTTTCTGGTATCCATTAAATAATCGTAATAATCCTTTATCAGCTGTGGGTTTTTCTCAAGATCTGACAGAGTAAAACCTTTTTCCAAAAAATAAGGATAAACGGAACTTTCAATGCCACATTGATAGCCAGCGAAGGTATCTTCATCTACCGAATGTCTCATGGATTTAAGCCAGAACAGCATATAATCACAAAATAAAATCTGATCGACCGGTTTTAGCATGAGATTAGGGTTTACGGGCGGAATTACCCGTTTTTTCTTATTTCCCTGTTTGTTCGTATTCTTGGATGAAGTAAAATTCACATCGGGTTTATCCATAGTGGTTTCAGAAAAACCATTCAGACTACGATTATCTGACTGATGTGCAGCAACATCAGTATCTAAACTACTTAATTCTTCCGGATTCACTTCCTTTCCTTGCTCAGCAGCCATTTCAGGCGGTGTAAACTCTTGACGTGCTTGTTGGAGCATTCTTTCGGCATTTCTTGCATTTCCTCTGATTTTCAGGCCGGTAGAGATTTGTTTTGTCTTTCTCTTTCCATTTGCATCCTTATAACTCAGAATAATCTGGTAAATACCGTTTTGCTCCCTCAGATGACCTGCTACCATATATATTTCCTCCTTTTGGTAGTCTCAGCTCATCTGCCATGACAAGAGCATTATAGCATACCTAAAATGAAATTAGAAAGGTATCTGCAAATATTCCAAAACATAAATTTTTGGTATTTTATAGATACGTCCGATACAAACAGATTTAATCTGCTTTTCTTTCACAAGCTTATAGGCTGTTTTGGTGCTGATGCCGAGCATGGAAGCAAGCTGTTCTACGGTTACTACATCAGGGTAGTTTTCAAAAATAGATTTATTTGTATTTTTCATAGTGAATCCTCATAAATGATAGGTTATACACATATCTCCCGTCACCGCTTCCTGCGCCCTTTTAGGCCGCGTAGTATGGCTGTACTGTGTGCATTTAGTCTATCCGCAGTGATAGGACGGATAGCACCCGTATGCATGACGGTATATGCTATGAACTTGTCATGGAGCAATGACCCATAATACAGATCACTTGTAGAGTAAATACAGCAGATGATGAAAAATCCCTGAAAAATTTTTTGAATTTTGTCAATGGGCTAATAACATACAAACAATGTTATCAGAAGAAAGTTGGAATACTTTGATTATTAGAGCGAGTGAGAAAAGCCGTTGACAGAGTAATCATAGATATGCTATTCTCAGCTTGTAATTGATTTTTGTGCATTCCCAATCGGGATAGAAGCACACGTTGTTTAAGTTTGTACGTAAGTGTCAAAAATTGCCATAAGTAAAAGTGGCATATTTTTGGCACTTTTTTTGTTTCCGGAAAATGGAAATGAAAAATAAGTTTATATGTGGGCAATACCACACGCAGTTTAGGAATGGATTCATTGTGCAGCCATTCTTTTTTGTTGCCAGAAATTGCCCATACAAGGGCTTAATCCGCAAAGCGGCTGGATAAATAACCTCGAATGAGGAGAAGAAAGGAAGGAAAACAAATGAATGGAGCAAGAGTGTTTGAAGACGCTTACAGTGGTGTCTTCAGGGAACAGGAGGATTTCTTTTCATGCCTGCATGAAATTTTGGGAAAATCCTTATGGATCCGACAAAAGGTCAGAAACCTGCGGTTAGTTCCTATTATTGCAGGGAGTACCTTTGAGAAAGAACTACGCAGTCAGTATACGGAAGATGGCATGGATGATGGCATCATAACGGATACGATTGCAAATACGGCGTTAATGCTCAAATACCGGGGAGATATGTTACCGGTGAGGGACTGCGCCATTAAGAGCATTCTGGACCGTGCAGGTATCCAGGGAAGCGGCCTTCGCAGGGTGGAGAGAAACGTCTATGCCAGGATCTTAAATGACGTACTGAAAGTCACAAAGGGAGAGGCATTACTCCGCATCAGCGAAGGAAAGGTATCCGCAGTATTAAGCGGAGACTGCAATGATTACGCCATCCTTAACATGGAGGACATATTCCTTCACACCGTGCAATATTTGCAGGAGGAATTTGAAGGCTGCAGGTATATGGCAGGCTTCTATGAGCATGACATGGTATCTGCCATGTGGAGCATTGATGAGTCAGGTCTGTTATCGGCTTACAGCAGGGAACTTTCCCTTCTTGGGAAGACGACGGAAGACATGATCCCCATGGTGCGGGTTACTACATCGGATACCGGAACCTGTGGAGCCAATATCTACCCTATGCTGTTAAACGTAAAGGATGGAAAGA
>ULMY01024485.1_pt1 | contig 18774 bp, 19 predicted proteins | sample 1951781 | NCBI WGS metagenome assembly ULMY01 (sample SAMEA4835563, study PRJEB28245) | human gut metagenome | biome: gut microbiome; material: fecal sample | place: Denmark | collected 2008
GGTGGGAGTTCGATTCTCTCATCCCCTGCTGATTAATACTCAGAAAGCTTGGCTTTACAAGTTTTCTGAGTTTTTTTGTATCTGTAGTGCTGCCATATATATTTTATGGTGACTTTAGTAAAAAAATATGTAAAATAGTATATTATAAAGCAAGGAAAAGAAGGGATTAATATGTATTACAATGATGTGCTTGATCTGATAGGAAATACTCCACTTATGTGTCTGAGGAAGTCTACAGGTTACAATATATTTGCAAAGGCAGAGTTTCTTAATCCTGGCGGAAGTATTAAGGACAGGATTGCAAAAAACATGTTAGAGGTAGCAGAGACTGAGGGAAAACTCAAGCCGGGAATGACTATTATAGAGCCTACTAGCGGCAATACAGGAATAGGTCTTGCACTCTGTGGTGTTCAGAAAGGCTATAAAGTGATAATTGTGATGCCGGAGAATATGAGTGAGGAGCGCAAGAAGGTTATCAGGGCATTTGGTGCGGATCTGGTACTTACAGATCCGGTTCTCAGTATCGGCGGAGCTGTTGATAAGGCAAATGAGATAGCGGAATCTGATCCGGAGAAGTATTTTATGCCGCAGCAGTTTGTCAATCAGGCGAATCCAGATGCGCATTATCACACGACTGCGGTCGAGATGTGCGAACAGCTTGGTCAGAAGATAGACATATATGTGTCTGGTGTTGGAAGTGGGGGTACTCTCCAAGGTATAGCTAAATATCTGTTGGAGAAAAATCCAGATACGAAGATTGTTGCCGTTGAGCCTAAGGGAGTGTCAGCGCTACATGGAGATGGCCCGGGAATCCATCAGATACAGGGCATTGGAGATGGATTTGTGCCGGATGTGCTTGATACGGATATGATAACTGATGTTGTGGAGGTATCAGATGAGGATGCAATACAAACTGCAAGAAATCTTGCTAGAAAGCAGGGACTTCTTGTTGGAACCTCATCAGGTGCAAATGTGTGGGCAGCCATGCAGATGGCGGAGAAGTATGGGAAGGATAAGGTCATAGCTACAGTTATGGCGGACAGGGCTGAGAGATACTTCAGTGTAGGTCTGTTATAGTATTCTGCTTATAGAGATAAAAATTGTATATAAATTAAAAAGAGACATTTTCAATAGGTTATGTGTATGGTACATTGAAAGTGTCTCTGTTTTTATTTTCGGAGATAAGGATAATGTGATGTTAGACTTCAGAATGGGGACCTATGCACTGGGGGCATCAAGTGACTAAAGATATGATAAAATGGGAACAGCTTCCAGCGGCTTTGGCTCCGGACACGGAATATGATGAGGATGGCTGCTTCTCTGGTACGGCCATAGAAGATAAGGGGAGACATATACTCATATATACGAGCGTTATGAAGAATCCTGATGGTGAAGGCGTCCTGCAGAATCAGAGTATAGCTGTCGGAGACAGAACAGAGTATACCAAGATAGGCTGCAATCCGGTGGTAAACGGAGATATGCTTCCTTATGGTCTGAGCAGAGAGGATTTCAGGGATCCTAAGGTTTGGCATGAAGACGGAATATACTATATGGTTGCCGGAACTGTCGATGAAGGTAAGAAAGTGCAAGTCGTACTACTTTCCAGTCAAGATCTTGTGAATTGGAATTTTGAGAGTGTTTTGGCAAGAAACGATAAGGATTATGGCGGGGTATGGGAATGCCCGGATTTCTTCGCAATCGATGGTCATAAGGTGCTTCTTGTATCTCCTATAGAGAATGATGACAAGGAAAGTTGTCAAAAAGTATTGACAACTTTCCTTGTCATTTGTTATACTCCATTATACAGAAAAATGACAACTATAGTTGTCATTTGGCATATGTAATTTTAAATATATATTGTATTAGATTGAAAATTTCAGTATATGAAAATTAAATGGGGTAGTGAAGATATGGGAAAAAGAAATGACAAGGCTAGAGATAAAGATGTTGATAAAGGTAATAAGAAATCTGTCAGTGAAGCGATAAGGTCAATGTTTGAGACCAAAGACGATGGAAATTCTGTAAATAAATTAAAAACTCAGGTTAAAGGATATTCTGTGACAGCCATCACAGAGAGAACGTTAAAAAAGAACAAGCTTGGAGATGTCATGACTGCGGTGTGCAGCAAGAAAGAGCTCGAGGAAGAGATTCGGGAAAATTTGAAATTGGGGCTGCCGGTGTATGGATTCTTTCGCGAAAAGAAGATGTGGAGTTGTTTTTTATTTGACAAGGTTAATATTTTAAGAAATGAATTGTCACCTGAACCTGAAAGTGGAAACGATACGCTGGCTATATATAAGCTAAGAAAGTCATATGTTCACCCCGATGCGGAGAACGTACACGAAGATATGGCGGAGGTGGCCCACAGCAATGTGTACCAGAGTGTGCTTGATGTTTTGGGTGATGGGAAAACTGATGGTTTTATGTGGAAAGACAGGGTATACGTGTGTAAGAGAGAGAAGTCGACAGGTATACCGTATGGATTGGTGATGGGGATAGCACTAGGCGTTATCTATGGAATGTTATTTGACAATCTGGCACTTGGAATCTCTCTCGGGGTTTGTTTTGGAATAAGCTTTGGCATGATATGGGGGACATCCACCCACAGTTATGTGGAGCATGGAATGGTGGATGATGACGATACGGATGAATAAGCTGGAGGTGATATAGATGCCGCTGTACAACAAGCTAAAGGAATACAGGGCAAAGCTGGGGGTGAACCAGCAGGAGATGGGGGCATTGGTTCAGACATCGAGGCAGACGATAAGCCAGATAGAGAGGGGCGACTATAGTCCGTCGGTGACTTTGGCACTCAAGATCGCGAAGGTGTGTGGTGTCAGAGTAGAGGATATCTTCCAATATGAGGAAGAAGAGGAGTGACTTCTGACATATGGATAAGGTCGTGTTAATTCATAGAATGAAAAGAGGATATGAGATGAATGATACTGATAAAAAAGTGAACAAGAAAAGTAATCTGAAGATATATATAATATTTGCGATAATGATCCTGGTAAGTTTGCTTGGAGGGTTCCTGGCTGGAAGGTTTGCAGCGGTGAACAAGGATACACTGGATGGAATCAACTGGGATAATATATGGAGGATAGTGGCTGATACGCTGCCTATAGCATATGGAGTGCTCATGTTGGCGGTGTTCGTGGTGTCATTTGTCATGTATGGGAAGATAAAGAGGGCGATCAGTGGCTGGGACGGAGAAGATGAAGATGTAATAGCGGATATAGAGAGAAAGATATCAACTGCCTCATATCTCCCATGTGTAGCTGTGTTTATGGGATTTGTATTGTTCCCGGTATGTATATATGCCATAGACAGAGCTTATGGGGATGATGGTGGTATGGTTATGGCCATTGTGTCTGAGCTGGTATTCGTGATATCGTTGGCGTTGTACTGTGCAGCAGAAAAACTTGTTATCGATGAAGAGAAGAAGCTTAACCCGGAGAAATGCGGCAATATATTCGATATGCATTTTCGCCGTGACTGGGAGAGTACATCGGACGAGGCAGAGCTTACCATGATAGCAAAATCCTCTAAGAAGGGATTTATGTCTGGAATCAAGGTGGGATTTGTCATGTGGATACTCATGTTTATGAGTATGTTCGCATTTGGAACAGGGGTGATGCCGGTGTTGGCAGTGGGAGTGATTCTGCTTGTCATGTATGTGGCGTATGGAAGAGAGTTCAGGAAACTGCAGAAGTAAATACGATTAGAAATTTGATTTGGGATGACCGTGAAAATTACGGCCATCCTTTTTGTTGCATTAAACTTATGATTAATATCTTGCGCGTAATCAATATAATGACTGTGTTCGGGATGATGTGATACTCAATACCAGAAAAGCAATGCCCATTTTTGAGTGGCTATGAGGTCAGTTGAGTTTTTTTTAGATATAAGAATAGAAATGATGATATTGGGTCAATAATATCTATGCAATATGAAATGTTAGAAAAGTTTTTCACAGGAAAGGGGTATTGCTATGATATTAAAGGAAAAAGAGAAAACAGTTATCCAGGATCTTCAGACACAGGAGAAGTCTTGTGTGGAGAAGTATGGACGATATGCTGAGCAGGCGAAGGATCCGGAGCTCAAGAATCTGTTCCAGACTATTCAGAAGGAAGAGCAGAAGCATTATGATTCACTTACACAGGTGCTCGATGGACAGGTCCCTCAGTGTGATTGCAACGACAGCAATGGAAAAGATTATGAGCCAAAGCAGACATACAAGATGATGGACGATTCAGAGGATAAGAAGAATGACAAGTTCCTTGCAACAGACTGTATCGGAACGGAGAAACTTGTGTCAGGCGAGTACAATGGCGAGATATTTGCATTTGGCGAGAGTGCGGTCAGAAAGCTGCTTGCAGACATACAGATCGAGGAACAGAATCACGCCGAGATGCTCTACAAGTACAAGGTTGCAAATGGAATGGTGTAGGCAGCTTACTGATGGGGACGGAGGTACCTGACCCCTTGGGGCAAATTTGACGTAAATAGGCGAAAAAAAGGGCAAAAGGGGACGGAGGTACCCGTCCCCCTTTTGACAAAACGGATTAAAAATGTAGTATACTGTTATACAGTTCATGATGAGCAAAATATTAGTAAGGCACATTTGGAATGTTTACAACGAAGAGGAGAAAGGTAAAGTGAAAAGAAAATTCTATAGTGCGCTATATGTGGTAGTATTTGCGTTGGTGCTGTCAGGCTGCAGTCTGTCAGGAATTGCAGATGGCAGTAAATCGGCGGTTAATGGTAATCTTGCTTCTGATGGGGGAACTACTGTATCTGAACAGGTAACTTCTGCGGAGACTACGATAACAGAGGAGATTACGGAAACCCAAAGTGATATTTCATCAGAAAGCTTAGAAATCACTGAGGATACGACAGTTTCGGATCCTGGTGGGGCAGCAGACGCAAGCATCGAGGGAAAGGCAGCTTCAAATATGGAGCTTGCTGATATTCCAGCATATTCTGGAAGTGCATATTGTGAGATAAATGGCAATGTGCCGGCATTTGGCGATGATGAGCTGGTGACGGATGCATTTGAGAATTATAGTGATCTGGACTCACTTGGAAGGTGCGGAGTTGCTTATGCCAACATTTGTAAAGAGATCATGCCGACGGAGGAGCGAGGAGCAATAGGTATGGTCAAGCCTTCGGGCTGGCATACGGTGAAGTATAATGATCGTATAGATGGTAATTACCTATACAATCGATGTCATTTGATCGGATATCAGCTGGCTGGAGAAAATGCAAATGAGAAGAATCTGATAACGGGAACCAGATATCTTAACGTGACAGGCATGCTTCCATTTGAAAATGAAGTGGCTGATTATGTGGAGAGCACAGGCAATCATGTGCTGTACAGGGTGACGCCTGTGTACGATGGTGATAACCTAGTCGCATCGGGAGTGCAGATGGAGGCTGAGTCCGTGGAGGACAAAGGCGCTGGGGTTAGCTTTAACGTGTATGTGTACAATGTGCAGCCTGGAGTGCTGATCGACTATGCAACCGGTGGTAGTGAGGCGGATCCGGGATATGTGGTGCCGGGGGAAAATACGAGTTTGGAGATATCCGGTGAAGATGGAGACCAGGCAGCAGAGGCTGGAACAAGCGAGGAAACTCAAAACACAGGGTCAGAGGCTGATGATACATCGGAAGCTCAGACGGAAGCAGCAAATGAAGATACATATATAGTAAACACCAATACAGGCAAGTTTCATAAGCCGTCATGCAGGAGTGTGAAACAGATGAAGGAATCCAATAAGTCCGAGAGAACGGCCACAAGGGATGAACTTATATCTGAGGGATATGAGCCTTGTAAGAACTGTAATCCGTAGTTGGATTTGGCTGGGGATTTTGTTACACTCAAACCAAATTAGGAGAGGACTGCCACAGCCATAGATATGCTGAATATATAATTATAAATTAAAATAAAAGCAATATATAGAACAACCACTTGACATAACAGACTATATCAGGTGGTTGCTTTGCTATAGAGGTAAAGTTATGCGTTACAAGAATATAATATATAGCGAAAAATCAGCAAAACACCACTTGACAACAGGGCGATAATATATAAAATATAACAGTGTAATATAACACTGTTATATTAGCGTGAAAGATATATACGACATTTGCACTCAGAAGCTGTTCCATTCAGGTGTGAAACACATTTAACAAGATAGGGAGACTCTATGACAGAAAAGGCAGAGAATACAAGACAAAATATTCTGAATACAGCGCTGAAGCATTTCCTTGAGCACGGATTTGCGGGGGCATCACTCAGAAGCATAGTTAAGGATGCCGGACTTACAACAGGTGCATTTTACAAGTATTATCCCACAAAGGAGGCTCTTTTTGATGCGCTGATAGATCCGTATGTGGAGGAACTGTACAGGATATATGACAGCGTGCTTGAGAAGTTCCAGAGTCTGCCACCGGAGAAGCAGACTGAGAACATGGCAAGCACAGCTGGAAACGGAATGGATCAGATGGTGAATTATGTGTATGACCATTATGATAATTTCAAACTTCTGCTGCGGTGCAGCGACAATGAAAAGTATGGAGATATGATACACAATCTGGTAAATAGAGAGATGAGATCTTCAGAGCAGTATGCGGAGGAGATGCGCAGAGCCGGAATGGATATACCAGAAATAAGCGATAGTCTTTGCCATATGATATACAGTGGATTTTTCTCGGCGATATTCCAGATAATAGAGCATGACATGAATCGAGAGACCGCGATAGAGAATGTCGGTAAACTTAAGAAATTCTACACCGGAGGCTGGGAGAGAATATGGAAGGTGAAGTTCCCGGAGTAGTAGATGGTGATGGATATGTCACAGCTCAGGAATGATAGAGATGAACGATTGGAGCCAGTTAATAATAATCAAAGCGATAGCGATAGCCAGTATGTATGCGGAAAGGAAAAGAATCCGGTCCGCATAATTTTAAATATACAAGTTAGATGAAACTAATATTGATAAGCGGAATCAAACTCTTGCTTTTATAAGCTGTGCAGTACGGAGGTGCCTGACCCAATTAGACATAGATAATGCAAATAATGTAGACCTTCCTCTTAGTATTATTTCAATTAACAGAAAGTTTGCATTTAGGATAAAAAGGAGGATAAAAAGTGGAAGAAAAGAAGAAATCAGCGGTGAGCTGGGTACTCACATGGGCGGGGCAGAAGAAGTCGTCTTATGTGTGGAGCGTCATTTTGGCGGTTATCAATGTAGTGTTCAAGATAGTTCCGTATTTCATCATTGCGGACGTGGTGAGGATGTTCCTTGACGGGGAGAAGGATCTCAAGGAATATATGGTGAAGGCTTTTATCATAGCGGGCTCGTTTATACTTGCTGAGCTTTGCCACAGTGTATCAACGGCATGTTCACATAAGGCGACATTTACAGTGCTTGCAAATATCAGAAAGTCATGCTGCGACAAGCTTGCAAGAGTGCCGCTTGGGTACGTGAAGGATACGCCGTCGGGCTCATTCAAGAACATCATGGTGGAGAGAATAGACAGCATAGAGACAACGCTGGCGCATGTTGTGCCTGAGTTTACATCCAACCTGCTGGCACCGATCATCGTCATCGTGTATTTCTTCATGATTGACTGGAGACTTGCGTTGTTCTCATTTATCCCGATTATCGTTGGATTTGCGACATACATGGGCATGATGATCGAATTTCAGGAGAACTATAACAGGACGGTCGAGAAGACCAAGGCGTTGAATGACGCTGCAGTCGAGTACATAGATGGAATCGAGGTTATCAAGGCATTTGGCAGGACAGAGAGTTCGTATGCCAAGTTCACAAAGGCGGCAAAGGAGAATGCGGATTCGTATATCAACTGGATGAAGAAGTGCTCATTCTTCCAGGCAGCCATGTTCGTCATCACACCGTACACACTTGCAACGGTCCTTCCGATTGGTGCGCACTATGTGTCAAATGGTTCGCTCACCACCGCGGATTTTGTTGTGTGTATCATCCTCTCACTTGGAATAGTCGGCCCACTGCTCACCATCGGTTCATACACTGACGATCTGGGCAAATTGTCGACAGTCATCGGAGAGGTGACAGGAATCCTGGAGCAGCCGGAGCTCGTGAGACCTGATCACACAAATGCACAGCCGAAGGACAATGGAATAAATGTTACAGATATCACATTTGGCTATCATGACAAGGAGATACTCCACGGCGTGAGCATGGATATCACGGCGGGAACGGTAAATGCGATAGTCGGTCCGTCGGGAAGCGGAAAGTCTACAATAGCCAAGCTGATAGCTTCACTGTGGGATGTGAACAGCGGAAGCATAGAGATCGGTGGCGTGGACATAAAGGATATCGCGCTGGCGGATTTCAACGACAGGCTTGCGTATGTGTCACAGGATAATTACCTGTTCAACGAGACAGTCAGGGACAACATAAGACAGGGAAGACCGAATGCCACGGACGCCGAGGTCGAGGAGGTAGCTAGAAAGAGTGGGTGCTATGACTTCATCATGAATCTTGAGAATGGATTTGACACCGTGGTCGGTGGTGCAGGTGGACATTTGTCAGGCGGCGAGAGACAGAGGATATCCATCGCAAGGGCCATGCTGAAGGATGCACCGATATTCATATTGGACGAGGCCACAGCTTACACCGATCCGGAGAATGAGGCCATACTTCAGAGCTCCATCGCCAAGCTTGTGGCTGGCAAGACGCTGATAGTCATAGCCCACAGACTTTCCACCATCAAGGATGCGGATCAGATATTTGTGGTAAATGCAGGAAATGTGGAGGCTCACGGAATACATGATGAGCTTCTTAGCAAATGTACACTTTACAGGGACATGTGGCAGGCACACATCTCGGTCAAGGATACGGCAAGCGATGAAAAGGAGGGCGAGTAATATGTTCGGAGTACTTAAAAAGTTCTTCCTGTTCTCAGGTAAGGAAAACAGCCGCAAATTCAAGCGTTCAATAGCGATAAGCCTGATAGACGCACTGGCATCGGCGCTGAAGATACCGGCTATAATGTGTGTCCTCATTGGTGTTATAGAGGGAAAAGACCTTGGAAAATACATACTGGGCTCAATAGCCATCATGGCGGTATCCATCATAGTTGGAATACTTTGCAAGATGTCATCGACCGTGCTGCAGACAGAGGGCGGCTATACCACAGCGGCATTTAAGCGTATAGAGATGGCGGAGCACCTCAGATATGTGCCGATGGGATATTTCAATTCCAACAGCATAGGCGAGATCTCATCAGTCACGACAAATACCTTGGAGAATCTGGGGGATGTGGCTACGAGAGTTGTCATGCTCACGACCCAGGGACTTCTCGAGACATTCATGATCATACTCATGATCCTGCTATGCGACTGGAGGATCGCGCTGGTATCACTTGCAGGAGTTGCCATATTCCTTGTGATAAATACGGTGATGCAGAATGCCGGCAAGCAGGCATCTTCGGCGAAGATTGACTGCGACACTGAGCTCATAAACCAGATCATGGAGTACATACAGGGCATATCGGAGGTCAAATCCTACAACCTCATAGGCAAGCAGACGAAGAGACTCAATGCGGCAAATGAAGCCTGCGTCAGGGCAAATGTAAAGATGGAGCTTGTCTATGTCCCATATCATTTTCTCCAAAGCATTGTGACAAAGCTTACAGGGGTAGCGATAATAGGACTTTCGGCTTACTTCTATATAAATGGCAGTATGAGCGTTCTGTATGCTGTGGGTATGTCGATCGCGGCGTTCATGCTGTATGGGGGCCTTGAGACCATGGGAACATTTTCATCTCTGATACATGTTGTCAGTGTGTGCGTAGACAAGGCAAATGCAGTGCTCGGACTTGACACAATGGATATAGATGGAAAGGAACTTACTCCTGAAAATCACGATATAGAAGTTAAGAATATAGAGTTTTCATACGATAAGAGAAAGATAATCGACGGAATCTCACTCTCCATACCGGAGAAGACAACGACTGCGATCGTAGGGCCATCCGGCGGTGGAAAGACCACGCTGTGCAATCTGATTGCCAGATTCTGGGATGTGGATTCAGGTGAGATAACCTTGGGCGGAACAAATGTTAAGGATTACAGCATGAACAGTCTCATGAACAACTTCTCATTTGTATTCCAGAATGTATACCTATTTGCTGATACTATCGAGAACAACATCAAGTTCGGAAGACCGGAGGCAACCCATGAAGAGGTTGTGGAGGCTGCAAAGAAGGCGTGCTGCCACGACTTTATCAGCAAGCTCCCTGACGGTTACAACACTGTGATCGGTGAGGGCGGTGCAACCCTCTCAGGTGGTGAGAAGCAGAGAATATCCATAGCCCGCGCCATCATGAAGGATTCACCTATCATCATCCTTGATGAGGCAACAGCAAATGTTGACCCTGAGAACGAGAAAGAGCTCACACTTGCTGTAGATGCACTGACAAAGGAAAAGACGATCATCATGATCGCCCACAGACTCAAGACCGTAAGACATGCGGATCAGATAGTCGTTGTGGATCAGGGAAGAATAGCTCAGAAGGGAACCCACGAGGAGCTCATGAAACAGGACGGTATCTACAGGAGATTTGTGGATTCGAGAGAACTGGCAGTTAGCTGGAAGATATAAGTGAAATGTATCCTGTGAAACACAGAAGACAGGTGTAAGATAATCGACACCTGTCTTTTGCTTTGGGATATTAGTTATCAGCTCGCAGCCTACTCAAAATCGTCCTCATCGTAATCGCAGTCGCAGTTACAGCCGCCATCGCTGCAGTTTCCGTTGTATGAGCCAAATGTCTGGCTCTTTCTAGGAGAGCAGAGCATTCCGAGCACAAGCCCTGTGAGGAATGTGCAGATAGCGAAAAGCACGGCCTCTCTTGTTGAGTAGTCTTTATCCTTTACGACAACAGTGAATTTGTTCCATCCGTCTTTGATAGTTTTCATTGGTTTCATTGAAATCCCTCCTGATCATATTATATTGATAAATCCTGAATCAGGGAAAATCCCCCAACTTTAATGAATCTCCCTGAACAGTTAATTATATGATACATCAACATCATACATCAGTCCACCCCTGGGCAGGAGACTTAAGAACAAAATGAGATTTGTGAAAGTCGATCATACCTTCGTCTTTCATCCTGCCAAGTTCAGTAGACAGTCCACTGCGGTCCACGGACAGAAAGTCAGCGAGCTGCTGTCTGGAAAATGGTATGTCAAATTCGTTGCTGCCATGTCTGTGCATCTCCGATGACAGGTAGGAGAGCAACTTATCCCTGGTTGTTTTCTGGCTCATGTGCTTTGATTTTTCGCCGAGCCTCAGGTTCTTGCCGGCGAGATCGCACAGGAGATTTTTTATCATCTGATTATGTCTGCCACATGTTACCGGGCAGGTGGTAAGCATTTTTTGAACATTCAGAAACAATACAGAACTTGCAGCTTCAGCATATACGCTGACGTCGAGTACGGAGCCAGGGGTACAGGCATATGATTCCGCAAACGTGTGTCCGGGCAGGATGGCAGACATGACGCTTTGACCACCCCAGTAATCCTCCTGGATGACTATTGCTTTGCCTGTAAGCAGCAATCCTATATATTCTGTTGTGTTGCCAGCCATGAGAATACACTCATTTTTTTGATATTTTTTGATGATTGCACCCAGACAGTCCAGTATGGAGTCAACGTCGTCGGCGATAATACCAGAAAAAAGACTGGATTTCAATAATGTGTCCATGTATTTGTTCATATTACCTCTTAGTGGGGACGCTTCTTTTGTCACAAGGAGTGTCCCCTGTATTAGATTTGTATGACAGAGGGACACTCCTTGTGACAAAAGGAGCGTCCCTGGAGAGTATAACATTCCTAATGTTGAAAATTCAACATACACAAATGCTCTGACTGAATATAATGACGTTAAAAGCAGGAAAAAGATTGGAGGAAATATATATGATAAGAAGAGTTATACAGATAGACGAGGACAAGTGTAATGGATGTGGAGCCTGTGCAAATGCGTGCCATGAGGGTGCTATAGGCATGGTAAACGGCAAAGCAAAGCTGCTCAGAGACGATTATTGTGATGGACTTGGCGACTGCCTGCCGTCGTGTCCTACAGGAGCCATAACATTTGTGGAGAGAGAGGCGGCTGCGTATGATGAGGCGGCAGTCATGGCAAACAAACAGGCAAGACTCGATGCAGAAAAATCCAGAAATATGGTTGGCTCAGGAGTGATGCATGAAAAAAGTCCGGCACACTCCGGTTGCCCTGGTTCTATGGCGAGAAGCATATTCAGGAGACCGGCAGCAGCTTCAGGTGAAGCAGTACAGGCAAGCTCATATGAACAGGCAGCAGTAGAATGCGTACAGAATACAACTGATAAAACAGTCAACCAGCAGGCGGGTGACATATATAATTATGAGCGCCCGAGCCAGCTCACACAGTGGCCGGTGCAGATCAAACTTGCCCCGGTAAATGCGCCATACTTTGATGGCGCAAAGTTGCTTATAGCGGCGGACTGTACAGCCTATGCCTATGCATCGTTCCACGAGAAATTCATAAAGGGACATGTGACTCTGATCGGCTGTCCGAAACTTGACAGTGTCGATTATTCAGAGAAACTTACAGAGATTATCAGGCGAAATGATATACAAAGTGTTACAATAGTCCGTATGGAGGTTCCTTGTTGTGGAGGACTGGAGATGGCTGCGAAGAAGGCACTTCAGGACAGCGGCAAGTTTATCCCATGGCAGGTTGCAACAATATCAATAGATGGAAGAATCCTTGACTGACATTCTCTTCACAGCACCATGAAAGGTAAAGACAATGGAAGATAAAATAAGAATTACAACTGAGACAGGCAGTCGTCTGGTCGGTGCTCTGATAGGGCTGGTGAGAGCCACTGATGGGATGATGCATGTGACTGATGATACAAATAACATAATAATAGAAGGTTTGCACATGTCTGATATTGCTCTTGGCATCTCTGATGCAGATATGGAGGCGATGATCGCAAGGGTGCATGCTGATAAGCATACAATTGTCCCTGACTGCAGTGTGTGCGGTGCACCATGTGGCAGGACGGAAGATTATGACTGGGAGAGCGTGTACAGAGAAGAGCGGACAGAGCACGAGGAAGGCAATAGTGATGGCAATGTGGCAGAGCCTTCTGTCATATCGGACGTGCGGATAGACATACTTTCCATACTTCAGAAGATATCCCACAGAGTGATCTCCGGGGAGATCAACGCAGATGACGAGGTGAACTTCAGTGTGTGCAGGGCAGTATTTGCACTGGGGGAGAACTGGAGTGACGGCGAGCTTGAGAGAGTAGAGCGTGAACTCGAAGATTTGTCAACCAACAGTATGTAACAATGGTACACAAAAATATAATACTTGAAAATAACAAGGCTTGGCGCATCACAGATGGAATGAATGTGGTGCGCTTATTAAAATTAATAAGAAAATACCTTACACTACAGTATAAAGCCATTGCAAATACAGTTATTCGGGAGTACAATAGTCGGACGCATCAAAAAATATGGATAATGGTATACTATGGAATAAGAGGTAACGATATGGGAAGTGCTGCTACAGGCTTTGTAAAAAATAATAAAAAGGTGACATGGAAAGAATTTGCCAGAATGCTGGCTGTGCTTGCTGTGCCTATTGCGATGCAGAATCTGCTGGCGACCACCGCTAGTATGGTTGACACCATCATGATAGGAAGTGAGGGCGAGATCGCCGTTGCGGCGGTTGGCGTGTGTGCACAAATAGGATCACTTTTGTTTTCAACATATTGGGGATTTGTCAGCTGCTCCCTTCTGTTCATGTCTCAATACTGGGGAGCCAAGGATCCAGAGGGAATGAACAAGGCATTTGGTCTGGCGATCATATGTGCGGGAATATTTGGAATAGCATTTGCGGTGGTGACTGTGGTTGCACCGGGGTGGATACTTGGAATATATACAGATAAAGTAGAGATCATAGCACTTGCGAAGCCATATATGAGAATAGTTGGATGGTCTTATCCGCTTCAGGTATTTGCCGCAATAATTACAGCACTTCTTAAGTCAACGGAGAGGGTGAAGGTGCCACTGGTATGCTCCATCATCTCACTTTTACTCAACTTTTGTATAAATTTTGTGTTGATCTACGGTAGATTTGGCGCTCCCAAGATGGGAGTTGCCGGTGCGGCTATAGGTACACTGGTGTCAGGAATCGTGAATATAGCATTGCTCATTCTGTATCTTGCAAAGAGCAGGCATGAGATAAAGTTCAGTGCGCGAAAGGCATTTGATATTGATATGGGATTTGTGAAGTCCTATGCGTCAAAGGCATTTCCAATCGTGTGTAACGAAATACTCTACGGTGTGGGACAGATGATAATCAATGTCGTCATGGGACATCAGAGCGATTCGGCCATAGCAGCCATGGCAGCGTTCCGTGTGTGCGAGGGATTTGTATATGCGTTCTTTGGAGGTCTGGCAAATGCGTCAAGCGTTGCAGTGGGAAATGAAGTTGGCGCGGGTAATCTGGACAGGGGACTTTCCTATGCCAAGAGAGCTGCACTGGTATGTCCTGCCATCACATTCACAATTGTGCTCATCACGATGCTGCTGCACAATCCGCTGTTCGGATTGTTTGGACTCGGGGCTGAGGCGATGATGTACACAAAGTATATGCTTATAATATATCTGTTCTTCGGAGCAGTCAGAACATGCTGCTATATACAGAACGAGTGCTTCCGTGCAGGCGGTGAGGCCATCGTTGGAACAGTTATGGAGATCAGTGGACTGATGTTGTTTTCGGTACCGGCTACATGGGTAGCAGGAATGGTGCTCAAGCTGCCATTCCTCGCAGTGTTCTCATTTGTTTACACGGATGAACTTCTGAGATTTGTCATACTCACGCCGTATCTACTGAAGGGAAGATGGATCAAACCTATGACAGGACCTGGACGCGCGGCACTTGATGAGTTCAGGGGCAGGATGAAGCGAAATAAGCATAGAGCGCGATAATCTATGGAGACGGAGGGGGCAGGTACCTCCATCCACTGTTTTGAAAAAGGAGAAAATAATATGCTGCAAATAAAAAATCTCACAAAGAGATACGGAGATAAGTTGGCGGTGGACAATCTAAGCCTACATATAATGCCGGGGGAGATATATGGTTTCATAGGACATAACGGAGCAGGAAAGACAACAACCATAAAGGCGTGTACAGGGATCCTGAATTTTGAGGAGGGAGATATCCTTATAGATGGCGTGTCCATAAAGGAAAAACCGCTGGAATGCAAGAAACAGATGGCATATATTCCTGACAATCCAGATATGTATGATTTCATGACCGGAATCGGATATTTGAATTTTATAGCCGATATATTTGGCGTGCCGGAGGAAGTCAGGGACGAGCTCATAGACAAATATGCTGACGCATTTGAGATAAAAGATAACCTAGGACAGCTGGTATCCGAGTATTCTCATGGTATGAAGCAGAAACTGGCAATCATATCTGCATGGATACATGAGCCGAAACTTGTAATCATGGATGAACCATTTGTCGGACTTGATCCAAAGGCTTCCCATATACTCAAGCAGATGATGAGAAAAATGTGTGATGACGGAGGGGCGATATTCTTCTCCACACATGTATTGGAAGTCGCTGAGAAACTGTGCGATAAAGTGGCGATTATCAAAGGCGGACGGCTTATAAAGGCAGGCATAATGGAGCAGGTTAAGGGTGACGAATCTCTGGAGTCTGTGTTTCTTGAGCTGGAGGGCGAGTCATGATAAAGATACTGATGAAAAAACAGCTCAAGCAGCTTTTCAGTGGGTTTTTTGTTGACCGGAAAACTGGAAAATCTAAATCCAAAGGCGCTGCGGTATTTGGAATAGTCATATATATCGCGCTCATACTCGGCTGCATGGGCAGCATGTTTGGCAGCGTGGCATACTCAATGTGTGCTCAGCTCTGCGCCGTGGGACTAGACTGGATGTATATGGCTATGATGGCTATGATGTCCCTTGCCATAGGTATATTTGGAAGCGTGTTCAATACATATGCAAGCCTTTATCAGGCAAAAGACAATGATCTGATGCTGTCACTTCCAATACCGGTCAGAGCTATACTGTTTTCCAGACTGGCAGGTGTGTATGTCATGGGCGCGATATTTGCGGCAACAGCCATGGTTCCGGGAATAATAGTGTATGGGATAGTGGTGCATCCGGGGATAGGTGCTGTGATTTCAGCGGTCATAGTTATGATCCTCCTGACATTTGTCGTTCTGGTACTTTCGTGCATACTTGGCTGGGTAGTGGGCAAGATAGGCAATAAGACGAAGAATAAGAGCTATGTCACGGTTATACTCTCACTGGCATTTATAGTGGGTTATTACGCAGTATATATGAATGCAAATAAGATGCTTACAAATATTCTGGCAAATAGTGAAATGTACAGCGCAAAGATAAAGGGGGCAGTGTATCCTCTCTATTCCATAGGATGCGCAGCCACGGGTAACATAATGCAGCTTGCGTTTGCCGCAGTCGGAACGCTGGTGGTATCACTGGCTGTGTGGATAGTTCTGGAACGAAGTTTTATCGGTATAGTTACGACAAAGACAGGTCATGCGGCAAAGAAACTTGTGGCGAAGCGAAGCAGGGCAAAGAATCAGGAGATGGCTTTGCTTATCAGAGAGTTTAGAAGATTGGCATCATCAGCGATATATATGCTGAACTGTTCGCTTGGAACATTGCTCATGCTCATTCTGGCGGTGATATGTCTTGTGAAGGGACACTCTGTAACGGATATGATCTCGAAAATGCCAGGACTTCCTGATGGTATACTTGTATTTGGGGCATGTATAGCGGTGTGCGCGGCAGCCTCCATGAATGATCTGACCGCACCGTCCGTATCCCTGGAAGGAAAAACGCTGTGGATAGTAAGATCGCTTCCAGTCACATCATGGCAGATACTCAGAGCCAAAATAAGAATGCATGTTATACTCACGATGGTTCCGGCGATGGTGCTCGATGTGGCTTTGATGGCTGTGGTGAAGCCTTCACTTACAAATGGAGTGATGATGCTTTTGATACCATGCCTTTATGTATGTCTGACTGCCTATATCGGGCTCGCGGTGAATCTCAAGCTGCCAAAGCTTGACTGGACATCGGAGGCAGCGGTGGTGAAACAGAGCATGGGAGTACTTGTTGCTCTTTTATCAAATTTTGTGTATATTATAGTACTTGTAGCAGGATACGTAGCCCTCGGGAGCCTGACTGGATCGACATTATATCTTATAATAAGCGCAGTGTTGACAGCTGTCATTGCCGCGTTGTTCAGGATATGTCTGAAGAGACGCGGGGTGCAGGTGTTTGAGGCACTCTAGTTGTCTGCGATGATGAATTCAGGGCTGTGCTCTGCACGGGAGCTGGAGACTGCGGTTGTAAGACAGTGTAGATTATAGATGGCAGAATAAATTATAGATAGAAATATAGATAGAAAGAAGTTTCAGGATTAAATATGGCAGAAATAAAGAACTCGGAATTAGATATGAGTAGTCAGCAGAAAGCTGAACTGGACAAAGAGAAAAGAAAAGAAGAGAAGAAAGAGGCAAAAAGAGCAAAAAGGCAGCACTACAAGGAATTAAATGAGCCGCCAAAGCTCACCGTTCTCGAGGAGGTGGGAAATGCTGTTACCCACGGAATAGGAGCAGGACTTGCCATAGCCGGCTTTGTCCTTCTTCTCCTGAAGTCAGACACAGGGCTCAAAGTGATGGCATCGTGTTTTTATGGAATATCACTGATATTGATGTTTCTCATGAGCTGTCTGTATCACTCATACAAATCCGGTCTGGCAGTCAAGCGGCTCTGGAGAAGATTTGACTATTCCTCGATATATCTGCTGATAGGCGGAACATTTGCGCCGCTGTACCTTGTGTACTGGGGAAATGTGCTTGGAATAGTGTTGTTCTGTGTGCAGTGGGCACTTATCATAGCGGGAATCACCATCATAAGTGTGTTCGGACCGGGAAGGTTCAGACCGATACACTATACGCTGTACTTCGTCATCGGATGGAGTGCTATCATGTTCATTCCGGGCTGGTTCAGAAATGACAAGCCGCTTTTGGGATGGATCGTGGGCGGTGGCATTGTCTATACGCTGGGCATGATTCCATTTGTGAAGGACACCAAGGGAGCGCACTTTATCTGGCATATCTTTGTGATGCTGGGGGCTGCGCTGCATTGGTTTGGGATGTACCTTTATGTGTATTGATGACGGACGAAAAACTGCTCTCCAGACATAATAAGCCGTGTGCCTGTATTCTGAATCACACTAATCTTCCGTCACTTCAGCTTGCTTATATTTGCACTGCGCTCTGCGCACGATAAGGGCGTTTGTGCGCGCCGCTCCGGCAATAAGCGCTGAAGTTCAGTCGATTACGCTATCGATTCAGAATACAGGCACGCGGCTTATTATAATATCTGGAGAGCAGTTTTTCTGTTACCGATAGCAGTTTGTATGTGTGCAATCACATTTGCCTAGCCTTACTTTGACTGGTTTCCATATGCACTCGGCTCTGACTGCGATAAGGGCGTTTGCAGTCTCCACCTCGGCAGGAAGCAGTAAAGAGAGGCAGTCTGCATTATCGATTGCACACATATATCATGGCCTTTTTATATCGCCTGAAAATGGCTGGTTATGAATTACGCTAATCTTCCTTCGTTTCAGCTTGCTTATATTTGCACTGCGCTCTGCG
>ULMY01027637.1_pt1 | contig 18681 bp, 19 predicted proteins | sample 1951781 | NCBI WGS metagenome assembly ULMY01 (sample SAMEA4835563, study PRJEB28245) | human gut metagenome | biome: gut microbiome; material: fecal sample | place: Denmark | collected 2008
GTATTGCATTGCCAAGATTGGTGAAAAATCCGGGGCAGGGAATCCGGACACGTAAAGATGTATATAGTAATGCAGACGCAGAAAGTGAAGATACAGGAATAAAGATTGATTTTACAAAGAAAACAGTGGTGATTGACAGCGGACATGGCGGTATTGACCCGGGGAAGAAGAGCGATAATGGAATTCTTGAAAAGGATGTTAATCTTTCAATAGCAAAAAAACTGCAGAAAAAATTGATTGATACCGGATTTAATGTTGTAATGACGAGGGAAGATGAAAACGGTCTATACAGTGAAAATGATGATAATAAGAAAATTGCTGACATGAAGAAACGATGTCAGATTATAAAAGACAGTAAAGCGGATATAGTGGTAAGCATACATCAGAACAGCTTCCAGAGTCAGGATGTAAAGGGAGCACAGGTGTTTTATTATAAACACTCTGTAGAAGGTAAAAAGCTGGCAGAAATATTGCAGGCTTCTTTTAAGGAAAATCTTGATTCTGAAAATAAAAGAGTTGAAAAGGCAGACAGCACATATTATATGCTTGTACATACATCAGCTCCGACAGTAATTGCTGAGTGTGGATTTTTGTCAAATCCGACAGAGGCATCACTGCTAAACAGCAGCGAATACCAGCAGAAAATAGCTGAAGCTTTATATAAGGGAATAATAAATTATTTTTGTGATGAAAAGCATAATAATTGAAATATATAACAGCTGAATTGGGGTTTACACTCATATAAAACTCGGCTATAATATGTATACATTCTGAAAAGAGGATATGATTATGGATACTGTAATTAAAAAAATAATGCATGATGACAGTGATGATGAGATATATGAGCAGGCAGCAGAGATTTTAAAGAATGGCGGACTTGTTGCATTTCCTACAGAAACGGTATATGGACTTGGTGCGGATGCTCTTGATGAAAAGGCATCTGCAAAGATATATGCGGCAAAGGGAAGACCTTCTGATAATCCGCTTATTGTGCATATTGCTGATAAGAAAGATTTAGAAGTGCTTTCATGTGATGTAAATGATATGGCAGTAAAGGCAGCAGAGGCTTTCTGGCCGGGACCACTCACGATGATTCTTAAAAAGAAAGATATAGTTCCAGACAGCATAACGGGTGGTCTTGGAACGGTTGCTATAAGAATGCCGAGTCATCCTGTGGCTGCAAGGCTTATTAAAACATCCGGTGTATATATAGCAGCACCTAGTGCGAATATTTCGGGTAAGCCGAGTCCTACAAAGGCAGAACATGTAATTCATGATATGAATGGAAGAATCAATATGATTATAGCTGATGACACAGTGGATATAGGCGTGGAATCTACCATAGTTGATCTGAGTGAAGATGTGCCAACTATTTTGAGACCTGGATTTATAACAAAAAAGCAGCTTGAAGATGTGCTTGGAGAAGTGAAAGTTGATCCGGCTGTTATGGGAAATGTAGCAGATGGAATAGTTCCAAAAGCACCTGGCATGAAATACAAGCATTATTCACCGGATGCCAATGTGGTTATTGTTACAGGTGATTCTGATAAAGTGGTCGGCAAAATCAATGAATTATGTGAGCTTAGAAGAAAAGAGGGCAAACGTGTCGGCGTAATGACAGTCAGCGAGGATGCAGGATGCTATAATGCTGATAAGGTTGTAGATATGGGCAGCAGATGTGATGAGGCACTCGCGGCAAAGAATCTGTTTGCAGCACTTAGAAGTTTTGATGAAGATGGAATACAGTATGTATATTCAGAGAGTTTTCCGACTGATAATGTTGGCCAGGCGGTTATGAACAGGCTTATAAAAGCAGCAGGACATACAATTATCAGGGTCTGACGGGAGGCGGAACTGCTTATGAACACATATAATAAAATTATATTTGTCTGTATGGGAAATACATGCCGTAGTCCTATGGCGGCGACAATTATGCAGAACAGACTGTCAAAATATGATGTTATCGTAGAATCGCGTGGCATGGTTGTGCTTTTTGAAGAACCATATAATCCCAAAGCGGTTGCGGTTGCGGCAAGCCATAATATGATTATGCCAAGTAATAATGCAATACAGATTGCCAATAATGATTTTGGAAAAGATACGCTTGTTCTGGTTATGAATGCCTCAATGAAGCAGAAACTATATGATTCATTTGACAGAGCAATTAATGTGTATACATTATGTGAATTCTGCGGTGAACCTGAAGAAGAAGTACAGGACCCATATGGAAAAGGTATTGAAGAATATAATGTATGTTTTGAACAGCTGCAGCATCTGGTTGATATAGCAGCTGACAATATTATAAATAATATAAAACAAAAAGAAGAAAAAGGAGAATAACAAAATGATAGCAATTGGTAGTGACCACGGCGGAATTGAACTTAAAGAGCAGATGATAGAGCATCTAAAAAAAAGAGGAATTGAGTGTAAGGATGTAGGATGTTATTCAAAAGAGTCATGTGATTATCCGGTATATGCCAAGAAAGTTGCCGGTGAAATTCTTTCTGGAGAATGCGAGCAGGGTATTCTTATATGTGGAACAGGAATTGGAATGAGCATGGCTGCAAATAAGATTAAAGGTATAAGAGCAGCACTTTGCGGAGATTGTTTTAGTGCACAGATGACAAAGGAACATAATAATGCGAATGTATTATGTCTCGGTGCAAGAGTAATTGGATCTGAACTTGCATTCAGAATTGCAGATACATTTATTGATTCAAAGTTTTCTAATGATGAACGTCATATCAGAAGAATAAATATGCTTGAACAGTAATATTGCAGATTGGAGGATTTTCAATGAGCGATAAAAGAACAGACTATATTTCGTGGGATGAATATTTTATGGGTGTTGCCAAAATGTCGGCACTTCGTTCCAAAGATCCGAATACCCAGGTCGGTGCATGTATAGTAAGTAATGACAATAAGATTCTTTCTATGGGATATAACGGATTGCCAAGAGGATGCTCAGATGATGAATTCCCATGGGCAAGAGAAGGTGCACCACTTGATAATAAGTATATGTACACAGCACACAGTGAACTGAATGCAATTCTTAACTATCGTGGTGGAAGTCTTGATAATGCAAAGATGTATGTAACGCTTTTTCCATGCAATGAGTGTGCGAAGGCTATAATTCAGGCGGGAATAAAAACAATTGTATATGATTGTGATAAATATGCTGATACGGCATCCGTTATTGCATCAAAGAGAATGCTTAATGCAGCAGGTGTCAGATATTATCAATATCAGAGAACAGAAAGAGAAATAACTATTACATTATAATTGTTAATGGCAATAGTAATATGCCGGTTTTGCAAGTCGGAAAAGTATTTTATAAACATGCAAAACCGGTTGCTATGAGAATATGATATTTAATTAAAAAATATCTTATATTTCTTTATCTTTTGAAAAATAACTGTCAAGTGTATATATATAATCTTTAAATGAGCCATCGTATATAATAGATAAAAGATTATTAAGGCGGTGAAGTGAAGCAGTCAAAAGGGATGTGCTTATTAATTCGTTGCTGCAGGCATCAGCGAGTTCATCAAGGTCCACAACCTTTACAAATCCGGAATTTTCAATAATTACATCGGCAAGAAGGTCGGTAAATATATATTCGTCTTTCAGACTGTTATAATCAGTGTCTATTATATCGCAGTAGATATATTTCAGCTTGTTTTCAGATGTAAAAAACTTGCTTATTTTCCAGCCTTCATTAAGACAGTACATGGAGATTCCATGTGAGAATTCTGCTTTTGGATGAATGGTATTCCATTTTGTGACAATAATGTCTTTGCTGATATGAATGATGTGGTCATTTTTTAAATGAAGACATTCATCTGGGATTAAACGTCGTCTGTATAAATCGCTCATGGTAATCTCCGTTCTATATATCTATATAAAATTTGGTATAAATTATCTGTTAAATTAAAATGAAAATTGTATTAAGTACTTATTTTAAGTGAATTATAGCAATATAAAGCTATAAATTCAATCGTTTTATTGATGTAAAAAAAATGGACTTATTTGATTTTAAATGTTATTATAATAGCAAACGAAATTTGAGAGGATATTCGTATGGGCTCTAGTGATAAGAATTCTGAGTATCGCAACATTATTTTAATTTCGCAGGTTGGCATATGTGTGATGATACCGATGTTTTTATGTATGGCATTGGGAATATGGCTTGATAAAAAGTTTGGAACATATTTTACACTTCCTTTGCTGGTTGTCGGAATAGCTGCTGGTGCAAGAAATGCCTATGTACTTGTTATGAATGTTGTAAAGAGCGAAGAAAACAGACGAAAAAAGCGTCAGGAAGACGAAATTAAGCGGAAAATTGAAAGGGCTAATCAAGAAAAAGAAAATGACAAACAGACTTAGAGATTTAAATGAGGCATTGCCTGAAATATTGGTAATAGATTTATTATATCTTATTATTGGTGAGATTGTTATATTCCTTTTATTTGAGAATCCGGCAAAATTTGCAGTTGGATTTCTGGCAGGGGTAATTTATGCCATTTTTTGTGTGTTGAACATGAGCTTTAAAGTGCGTAAAGTGGTATATGGAAAAGCTAATCCTAAAAAGTCATATCTGTTAGGTTATCTTTTGAGGCTTACGGTTATGATTGCCATATTTGCAATATTGTATCTTTGTGATATCGGAGATCTGCTTGCGGCACTTGTTGGAATGTTCATTATGAAGCTGTCTGCGTATCTGCAGCCGGCTGCCTTGAGAATATCGTCCAAAATACTAAGAAAAGGAGGAAAAGAATGTGGGGAGCATGGGTGTGACCTCGATGACCTCAATGATAGCCTGTGACAGCAGTTTTATGATTAAGTCACTCTATAAGTTCAGAATCCCGGGTATTGACTATGATTTCAGTATCAATACAACACATGTTGCTTTGCTTATAGTCTCTATATTTATTCTTGTTGTTGCTATAATTGCAAGAATTAAGATTAATAAGGCAGAAGCATCAGACACACCGGGATTTTTCCAGAATATAATAGAGCTGATTGTAGAAATGCTTCAGACCATGGTTGAAGGAATTATGGGAAAAAATGCGAACAAGTTTGTAAACTATATGTCTACATTGTTCCTTTTTATAATTATATCCAATATTTCAGGTCTGTTTGGCTTGAGACCGCCTACGGCGGATTACGGTGTTACGCTGTGTCTTGGTCTTATAACATTTGTACTCATTCAGTTTAATGGTATAAAGAAAAATAAAATCAGACATTTTACGGCACTGTTCCAGCCAATATGGTTCTTATTTCCTATTAACCTTATTGGTGAGTTTGCAGTTCCATTGTCTCTTTCATTGCGTCTTTTCGGAAATATTATGTCAGGTACAGTTCTTATGGGACTTATATATGACTTGCTCAACCCGTATACAATCGGCGGTGGGGCATTGCTTCATGCGTATTTTGACCTGTTTTCGGGATGCATTCAGGCATACGTATTCTGTATGCTGACAATGGTATATATAAATGATAAAATTGCCGACGAATAACGTACGGTGTAAAATTAATTTTAATGGAGGATTTTAAACATGAATATTAGTGGACAGGAATTTATCCAGGCTATGTCAGCTATTGGTGCAGGTATTGCTATGATCGCAGGTGTAGGTCCTGGTATTGGACAGGGTATTGCAGCCGGACACGGTGCTGCAGCAGTTGGACGTAATCCAGGAGCAAAGTCAGCAATCACTTCAACAATGCTTCTTGGACAGGCCGTTGCCGAGACAACAGGTCTTTACGGTTTCGCCGTTGCTATTATCTTAATGTTCGTTAAGCCATTTAAGTAAAATAACAATGAGATTACGTAAAATTAAAAATTGTCAGGAAGGAGGCTATATATTTTGAGTTCCTTGGGAAGTACAATGATAGCCCTGGCGGATGATGGCAGACTGTTTGGTCTGGATTACCAGCTTCTTTTTGATGCTTCAATCACAGCTATAAATGTATTTATATTATTTATATTACTTTCATTTATATTATTTAATCCGGTCAGAAATATGTTAAAAAAGAGACAGGATAAAATTACAAGTGACAGAGAAAATGCTGAGGCAGATAAGAAAGAAGCCCTTGCCATGAAGCAGGAATATGAAGCAAAACTTAAAGCTGCCAATAAAGAGGCAGAGGGCATTTTAAGCGATGCAAGAAAAGTTGCAAAGCATAATGAAGAAAAGATTGTTGCTGATGCAAAGCAGGAAGCAGCAAGAATAATTGCCAGAGCTAATACTGAGGCAGAGCTTGAAAAGCAGAAAGCAGCAGATGAAGTCAAGCAGCAGATTATTGCAGTTGCAAGACTTATGGCATCTAAGGTTGTGGCTGAATCTATATCAGAAGCAGACAGTCAGGCACTTATTGAACAGACTTTGAATGAAATGGGTGATAAGACATGGCTAAGTTAGCGGCAACAAAATACAGTGAAGCTATATTTGAGCTTGCTGTGCAGGAAGGACGAGTGGATGAGTTCTATAATGAAGCCGAAGTCATTCTTAAAGAGTGCTCAGAAAATGATGAGATTTCAAAGCTTTTGAATCATCCGAAAGTCAGCAAAGAAGATAAAGAACATTTTATAGAGGATACATTTGGAAGAGTTATTTCAAAAGAGATGACAGGTCTTCTTGTTCTTATGATTGCTAAAGACCGACATAAGGACATTGTTGAAACTCTTAATATGTTTATGGCAAAGGTGCTTGAATACAAAAAGATAGGCACTGCATATGTAAAAACAGCTGTTCCACTTAGTGAGGAACAAAAAGAAAAGGTATTAAAACGCCTTTTGGCAACAACGGATTATAAAGAATTCCGCATGAATTATTCTGTTGAGCCGGAGCTGCTTGGAGGAATGATTATTCGTATAAATGATCGTGTTGTAGACAGCAGCATAAAAACAAAATTAGATAAGCTTGCAGGAGATTTGAAAAAAATCCAGTTATCGTAAGTTTATACTTTAATAGAAAGAAGGTGCGTTAGTCTAATGAATTTGAGACCGGAAGAAATCAGTTCTGTTATTAAAGAACAGATTGAAAGGTATGCTACAGGCCTTGAAGTATCAGATGTAGGTACTGTAATTCAGGTTGCGGACGGTATTGCACGTATACATGGACTAGAGAAAGCAATGCAGGGTGAACTGCTTGAATTCCCGGGCGGGGTTTACGGAATGGTATTGAACCTCGAAGAGGATAATGTTGGTGCAGTTCTTCTCGGCGATTCACGAAATATCAGTGAAAAAGATACAGTAAAGACAACAGGACGAGTAGTTGAGGTTCCTGTTGGCGATGCACTTATTGGAAGAGTTGTTAATGCACTCGGACAGCCAATCGATGGAAAAGGACCTATCAATACAGATAAGTTCCGTCAGATTGAAAGAGTTGCATCAGGCGTTATTACAAGAAAATCAGTAAGCGTTCCACTTCAGACAGGTATTAAGGCTATTGATGCCATGGTACCAATAGGAAGAGGACAAAGAGAGCTTATTATCGGTGACCGTCAGACAGGAAAGACAGCTATTGCTGTTGATACAATTATCAACCAGAAAGGTCAGAACGTAAAATGTATCTATGTAGCAATTGGACAGAAAGCGTCTACAGTTGCTAACATAGTTAAGACTCTTGAAGAAAATGGTGCTATGAGTTATACAACAGTTGTAGCTTCTACAGCAAGTGAGCTTGCACCATTACAGTATATTGCACCGTATTCAGGATGTGCAATTGGTGAGGAATGGATGGAACAGGGACAGGATGTTTTAGTTGTTTACGATGACTTGAGCAAACATGCTGCTGCATATCGTACACTTTCATTGCTCCTTAAAAGACCACCAGGACGTGAAGCTTACCCTGGTGATGTATTCTATCTTCATTCAAGACTTCTCGAAAGAGCTGCCAGAATGTCAGATGAGTACGGCGGAGGTTCTCTTACAGCACTTCCTATTATTGAAACACAGGCAGGAGATGTATCTGCGTACATTCCTACAAATGTAATTTCAATTACAGATGGACAGATTTATCTTGAGACAGAGATGTTCAATTCAGGTTTCAGACCAGCTGTTAATGCCGGTTTGTCAGTATCACGAGTTGGTGGTTCTGCACAGATTAAGGCTATGAAGAAGATTGCGGCTCCTATTCGTACAGAGCTTGCCCAGTACAGAGAGCTTGCATCATTTGCACAGTTTGGTTCAGAACTTGATGCTGATACAAAGGAAACTCTTGCACAGGGTGAAAGAATCAGAGAGATGCTTAAACAGCCACAGTATAAGCCAATGCCGGTTGAATATCAGGTAATAATCATCTATGCCGTTACAAAGAAATATGTTATTGACATAGATGTAGACAGAGTTATAGATTTCCAGGATGGATTATTTGAGTTTATTGATACTAAATATCCTCAGATACCGGAGAAAATCAAAGAGACAAAGGTACTTGATGAAGAGACAGAAAAAGAGCTTATCAGTGCTATAGAAGCATTTAAAAAGACATTTAAATAAAACAGTGGATGGAGGTAATGGATTATGGCCTCAATGAGAGACATAAAAAGACGTAAAGACTCGATTCAGAGTACCGGTCAGATAACTAAAGCCATGAAACTCGTTTCCACCGTTAAGCTGCAAAAAGCTAAAGGAAGGGCAGAGAATACAAAACCATATTTCGATTTGATGTATGAGACAGTCCAAAGTATTCTGGCAAAGTCAGGACACATTAACCATAAGTATCTTAAAGAGTCAGAATCTGACAAAAAAGCTGTAATTGTGGTTACTGCAAACAGAGGTCTTGCCGGCGGTTACAATTCCAATATAACCAGAATGATTATTGATGAAGGTTTTACTAAGGAAAATACCGTTGTATATGCTGTCGGTAAAAAAGGACGTGAATTGCTTGAAAGAAAAGGATATGAAATAAAAGCTGATTATTCTGAAGCAATTAATGACCCTATTTACAAAGATGCGAAAGAAATTTGTGATGATGTGCTTTCAGCATTTGCAGATGGTGAGGTAGGAGAAATTTATCTTGCATATACAGTATTCAAAAATACAGTTGTGCATGAACCTCAGTTAATCAGACTGCTTCCTGTAGAGGCAGATGATGCCGCACATGAAACAGACGGAAGTGAAGCACTTATGACATATGAACCAAGCGAGGAAGAAGCACTTGATATGATTATTCCCAAGTATGTATGCAGCCTGGTTTATGGTGCACTTATTGAGTCTGTTGCAAGTGAAAATGGTGCCAGAATGCAGGCAATGGATAGTGCAACAAGCAATGCAGAAGAGATGATTTCAACTCTGTCGCTTAAGTACAACAGAGCCCGTCAGGCATCTATTACGCAGGAGCTTACTGAAATTATTGCGGGCGCTAATGCTATCGAATAAAAATATGGAGGCTAGATTAAATGGCAGAGAAAAATATAGGTAAAATTACCCAGATTATCGGTGCCGTTTTGGATATAAAATTCCAGAATGAGATGTTGCCAGAGATTAACTCAGCGATTAACATTACAAGAAGTAATGGTGAGCGTCTGGTTGTCGAAGTTGCCCAGCATCTCGGTGATGATACAGTAAGATGTATTGCCATGGGACCGACAGATGGTCTTGTCAGAGGAATGGATGCAGAAGCTACAGGTGCTCCAATATCTGTTCCTGTTGGTGAGAACACATTGGGAAGAATGTTTAATGTACTCGGTGATCCGATTGAAAACAAGCCGGTACCTGAGACAGAAGAATATATGCCGATTCACAGAAAGGCACCGGCATTTGAAGAGCAGTCAACATCTACAGAGATGCTTGAAACAGGTATCAAGGTAGTTGACCTTCTTTGTCCTTATCAGAAGGGTGGTAAGATAGGTCTTTTCGGTGGTGCCGGTGTTGGTAAGACGGTACTTATTCAGGAACTTATCAGAAATATTGCTACAGAGCATGGTGGATACTCAGTATTCACAGGTGTTGGTGAGCGTACAAGAGAGGGTAATGACCTCTACTATGAAATGAAGGAATCAGGCGTTATCGAAAAGACAACAATGGTATTCGGTCAGATGAACGAACCACCTGGAGCCAGAATGAGAGTAGGTCTTACAGGACTTACAATGGCTGAGTACTTCAGAGATAAAGGTGGAAAGGATGTGCTTCTTTTCATTGATAATATTTTCAGATTTACACAGGCCGGTTCAGAAGTTTCAGCACTTCTTGGACGTATGCCTTCAGCCGTAGGTTACCAGCCTACACTTCAGACTGAAATGGGTGCATTACAGGAGAGAATCACATCTACAAAGAATGGTTCAATCACATCTGTTCAGGCTGTATATGTGCCGGCCGATGACTTAACTGACCCGGCACCTGCTACAACATTCGCACATCTTGATGCTACAACAGTTCTTTCCCGTTCTATTGTAGAGCTTGGTATTTATCCGGCTGTTGATCCGCTTGAATCAACATCAAGAATTCTTGACCCAAGAATTGTTGGTGAAGAACATTATCAGGTTGCACGTCAGGTACAGGAGATTTTACAGAAGTATAAGGAATTACAGGATATTATTGCAATTCTTGGTATGGATGAACTTTCAGAAGATGATAAGCTTGTTGTATCAAGAGCAAGAAAAGTTCAGCGTTTCCTTTCACAGCCATTCTTTGTGGCAGGCCAGTTTACAGGTCTTGAAGGAAGATATGTGCCTATTAGTGAGACAATTCAGGGCTTTAAAGAAATCATTGAAGGTAAATATGATGATATTCCTGAGGGATATTTCCTTAACTGCGGAAATATAGACGATGTTCTTGCTAAGGTTAATAAAGCCTGAAAGGAGCATATATGGCAGATAGATTTACGCTAATAGTCAACACACCTGACAGAGAATTTTATCGCGGTGATGCGACAATGCTTGAATTGACTACAAGTGAAGGCGATATTGGCATATATGCTGGACATATTCCGCTCACAGCTGTAATTGTTCCGGGCGTTATGACAATACACACTGATGAAGGCATTAAAAAAGCTGCTGTTCATGGTGGTATAATCGAAATTTTGCAGTCACAGGTAAATGTGCTTGCAGAAGTTGCCGAGTGGCCTGAAGAAATTGATGTAAACAGGGCTAACGAAGCAAGAATACGTGCTGAGAGAAGATTAAAGAGCAGCGATGCAGATGTAAATATTGTAAGAGCCGAAATGGCACTCAAGCGTTCACTTGCCAGAATTAATGCTGTAGATTAATAATACAGTTAATTTTATGAATAAACCTCCCGGGAGTGGTAATAATTCAATTATCACTTCAGGGAGGTTTTTATGTTAAAAGATATATTTTGTTATATAAAAATGAGTATAAGAGGAGAACTTGAAACGGATGGTGGTAAAAAGAAAATAAAATATCCTTTTCAGAAAATAGCAATAGTAATAGCACTTGCATTATGGACTATAACTGCAATCAACATATTATATTCAGAAAGTGCTTTAAGTGGTGAAGAAAGAATTATAAGTGCATTTGGAAGGCAGACATATTCAGATGTGTCATCTTCAGTCAGTGTATATGGAAAATATGGTGATATCAGCATATCTGATAGTGCCAAAAAACTTATTTTAGAGAATATTGCAGAAAAAATCGGGATAAATCACTATATGATAAGTGATTTGGTGGATGAGGAGTATAATTCAGTTAAGACTTTGAGCCAGACATCTGTCAATGGTGATGTTATCCTGAAATTTATAACCCATGATGAGGATAAGCAGTATATTTATATCGGAATTACATTAAAAAATGGAATTGAATCAGCATTTACATACGAAAAAATTGTAAAGCAGATTTTAAAAGACCTTGAAATGACATCTGCTGTAAATGTCAATCTTAAAGGTGAAATAAATGGTGAACTTGATATTCAGGAAAAAAATGCACTTGCAGATTCACTGCTTGGAGAAGTGGGAGCAAAAATTGTTACGCAGAACAGAACAGATGATTTATATGTAATTTATGGTTATGATGATGAAATAGATGAGTATATTAATGTCGGAAGAGGGAAAGTCAATGTGTGTATTTCGGTAAATTATGATGAGATAGAAGATGTCACCTGTGTCTATTTTTCAACGCCAATGAATAATCAGGATTTTTAAATAAAAAAGTATAAAAACACAGATATAAAAATTGTTTTATATTGCGGTTTTTTACTGAACGGATTACAATATAAAAGAGTATGTACATTGAAATGGAGATAAATACGCATATGAATTTACATGAATTATTTGATAAATGTCTGAATAAAAATTTAATTGATTTGACTATAAGCGGAAGAAAAGATAAATCGCAGGATGAGGTATCAAAAGTGAAGATTCGTCCTGTTATAATAAAAAACAACCTGTTATTTCAGGTATCTGAATACAAAGGGACAAAAGTTTACCATGACAATTACAGTGAAGCTGATGTCAGGAATTATATAGAAAAGATGATGACTGATAATTTTAAGCAGGCACAGTTTAAGATGACTGATGCAGATGCACAGGTTTTATCAGGAAAAAATTCAAATATGACAATTAAGTACAAAAAGAGCTGTGAAGTACGATGCCAGAAAGAATTGTCACATAACAGAAATAAAAAATATATTCTCGAGGAAGGCAAAAAGGTGGATTTTCTTGTAGACCTCGGAGTAATGACAAAAGAGGGTAAAATTGTTAATCAAAGATATGATAAATACCGCCAGATTAACAGATTTCTTGAGTTTATCGAGGATATACTGCCGGAACTTGACAGTACAAGAGAACAGACAATAATAGATTTCGGATGTGGAAAATCATATCTTACATTTGCAGTATATTATTATCTTAAAGTTTTAAAAGGCATGAATATAAGGATAATAGGTCTTGATTTAAAAGAAGATGTTATAAAAGAATGTAACAGGCTTGCAAAGAAATATGGATATGAAAAACTTGAATTTCACGTAGGAGACATAGCTTCATTTAAAGATGTTGAACATGTTGACATGGTTATAACACTCCATGCATGTGATACAGCAACAGACTATGCACTTGGAAAAGCGGTAAAATGGGGTGCTAAGGTTATATTGTCAGTTCCATGCTGTCAGCATGAAGCAAATGGACAGATTAAATCAGAACTCTTATCTCCGGTATTCAAGTACGGAATTTTGAAAGAGAGGATGGCAGCAATATTTACAGATGCAATAAGAGCTGACATTCTTGAGACAAACGGATACCAGACTCAGATTCTTGAGTTTATAGATATGGAACATACACCAAAAAATCTTCTGATAAGGGCTGTCTATACAGGAAAGAAGAACCAGGAAGCGGCAGAAAAGCTTAAAAAGATGGAGTCAGAGCTTAATCTTGACCTGACGCTTAATAAACTTTTATAAGAAAGGTGTAATTTATGAAAAATAAAAGTTTTTCAGGAAAATATATATTATATGTCATAATATTTATGGTTACTGCTATAGTGACATTTATATCAATGCATTATAAGGCGGAGAGTGCCGCATCAGTTCTTATGTCAGAAGCAACACTTCCGGTTGTCATGGCAAAGACAGAAGCGGGAACACTTTATAATGCAATGCATGGATATACATGTGAAGTTGATTATTCAAGGCTTTCAACGGATCTTACACTGCTCCCGTCAGATAAAAAGCTTGCTATTGCAATTGATACATATGGTGAAAGTGTATCCTCAATATCATACAAAATCAGAGATTCAAGAGATATGTCGCTTATCGAGAGTACGAAAGTTGAAAATTTTGACAGTTCACCATCAAGAGTGGAGACTGTGCTTAACATAAAGAATCTTATTTCAGATGAAGTTAAGTATATTCTTGAGATTACGCTTAATACGAAAAATCATGAAAATGTATATTACTATACTACCGTTGTGAGTGGAATGAGCGATGGTATTCAGGAAAAACTTGATTATGTAATAGAATTTAACAAAAATACTTATGATGCATCAAATGTTAATGAAATCAGTAAGTATCTTGAGACAACTGCATCTGCTGACAATTCAAATTATGGAAAGATTAATATTTATAACAGTCTTGACCAGGTAAGATGGGGGGATCTGCATCCGTTTATCGAAAGTAATATCATACCGTCGCTGTATGAGTCTGATGGTGATACTGCGGTTATTGCAATAGATTACACGGTTGGTGCCGGCAATGATAATGATTCATATGACACATACACAGTTCATGAATATTACAGAATAAGAAAAACGACAAGAGCAATGTATCTTCTTAATTTTGAGAGGGAATCAAATCAGGTATTCGACGGAAGGAATGATTTGCTTTCAAGTGGAAAAATCAATCTCGGAATACAGCCTGATTCTGATATAGAACTGATGGATGATGACAAGAATAATTACACATATTTTGAAAATGAGGGAAGTCTCTGGTGTTATGACAAGAGCAGCAATACATTTACAAAAGTATTTGCATTTGCTTCTGATGACACAGATAACATAAGAGAGCGTTATGAAAGACATAAAATTAAGATTCTTGATGTCACAGAAGATGGAAATGCACAATTTATTGTATATGGATATATGAACAGGGGTATACACGAAGGTGCAACAGGTGTTTCACTTTACAGTTATAATTATGTTTCAAATGAAACAGAAGAGCTTTTGTTTATTCCGGTAAATATGTCATATGAAGCTTTGTGTGAGACTGTCGGAGATGTGGCTTATGTCAGTGATGACAGATCATTTTATATAGTTTTAAATGATACAATGTATTCAATTTCGCTGGACAGCAGGGAAGTTATGACAGCTATTGATAAAATGTCTAAAGGCACATATAAAGTTTCAGGAAACGGACGGATAATAGCTTACAGTACCAATGGAGAACTTTATAATACTGACAGCATCAGGGTATTTAATATGGAGAGAGCCAATGATTATACAATAGATGCACCGCCCGGAGATAAGCTTATGGTTCTCGGATATGTTAATACAGATTTTATATATGGTATTGCACACAGCACTGATATTATAAATGATGAAAATGGTATTACTACATTTCCGATGTATAAAGTCTGCATAATGAATGAAGATTATGAACTTATAAAAGAATATGAGCAGGATGGAGTATATGTAAGCAGTGCGAACGTTGACGGATTAAGAATTAATCTTGACAGAGTTGCTAAGAGTGATTCGGGTTATTCGGCTGTTTCAGTAGACCAGCTTATCAATAAAGATGAAAATAATACGAGTGAGCATGCATCATTTGATATAATATCTACTTCATTAAGAAAAGTAGAACAGGTTATTGTGCTTCCAAAAGGCGGTGGGAAGCCTGACTCGGTCATAACAAGAGCTGCAGGTTCTGTTGAGTATAAGGAAAACAGGACGATTGATATTAATGATATTCATATCGGTACATGTGAACGCTATAATGTTATAGGAAAAGGCAGATATTATAACTCATATGACGATGCTGATAAAGCAATTATTGCGGCGGCAGGTAATTACGGTAATGTTTATGATGGAGAAAATAATATTATCTGGAAGAGATTTAAGACATCTTCATATATGATAAAAGGCTTTAGTTTATCGTCATCATATGGCAATTCATATGCGGCAGCTTCACATGCTGTTGAAAGCTTTATGGGAAGCGATAAGAATCTTACAAGGCTGACTTTGAAAGGTATTTCATTTGAAAATGCATTGTCATTTGTAAGTGATGGAAAACCTGTAATAGCAAAGACTGACGATGGTTATGTTGTAATAACAGCATATGATACATCAAATGTGACATATATTGATGCTTCAACAGGAAGTGAAGTAACACAGACGCAGGCGAATGCGACAAAATTATTTACGCAGGCAGGCAATATTTATGTGACATATTATAAGAAATAAAGGTCAATATGTAAGTTACAGAGGTGCATATGGCAGCAAAAAAGAAGAAAAATAAGAAAAAGAAAATGGTTAAAAGAGTAATCCTTGGCATATTAGCAGTCCTTTTTATTGCAGGCGGCATTTATGCCGGTCCTAAGGCATTTGCAATATTACGCATGAGCAGGATTGCAAAGGCATTTGTTGATTCAAGCACAGCCAGTACATTTAAAGAGAGTAAGACGACGCTTGTATATGATACAAATGGGAACGAATTGTGCAAGATTAAAAGCAGCAAAGATATGTATTATATCGGTTTCAGTGATATTCCGCTAACACTCGATAATGCATTTGTTGTAATGGAAGACAGGGATTTTTATAATCATGACGGAATTGATTATAAAGCAATTGTAAGAGCAGCAATTGTAAACCAGAAGAGTAATGAAATTGCCCAGGGTGCGAGTACAATAACACAGCAGCTTGCAAGAAATATTTTTCTTACGCAGGAAGTAACATGGCAGAGAAAAATTGAGGAAATATTTATTGCGTGGGGGCTGGAAAAGAAATATTCAAAAGAGCAGATTCTGGAATTTTATCTTAATAATATTTATTTTGGAAATGGGTATTATGGTGTTGAGGCTGCAGCAAAAGGATATTTTAACAAAAGTGTTTCACAGCTTACATTGTCGGAACAGGCCTTTATAGCTGCGATTCCTAATAATCCGTCAAAATACAATCCGTTGACAGGATTTGATAAGACATTAAAAAGGCGTGACCTTATTTTACAGCAGATGTATGAGGCTGATTACATAAGTTATGTGGATTATTATATGGCAAAAGGCGAAAATATCGTTTTGAACCAGCCTGAACAGGAAAAAGAAGACAATTCAGTTGTTACATATGTAAGACATTGTGCTACAGAATCACTTATGAAATCGACAGGGTTTTCTTTTCGTGATAATTTTTCATCTAAAGAAGATGAGGAAAGCTACGATTCATTGTATGATACATATTATACAAGATGCCAGCAGATGCTTCTTAGCGGAGGGTATACTGTGTATACATCATTTGACATGGATTTGCAGAATAAACTTCAGCAGGCTGTTGACGATAACCTTGCAGGATATACAGAGGTGTCTGATGACGGAATTTATAAGATGCAGGGGGCGGCTGTATCGATTGATAATTCAACGGGAAATGTTGTGGCGATTGTCGGAGGAAGAAGCCAGGATCTGAAAGCCGGATATACGTTGAACAGGGCATATCAGAGTTACAGGCAGTCTGGTAGTGCAATTAAGCCGCTTTCAGTATATATGCCATATCTTATGCGTGGCAAAACTGCAGATTCTATAGTTGTTGATGAGCCGATAGAAGGTGGACCGGTTAACTCTGATGGAGGTTACTGGGGTGAAATGACTGTAAGAGATGCCGTGAAATTTTCAAAAAATACAATAGCATGGAAAATATATCAGGAAATTACTCCAAGAGCAGGTGCGGCATATCTTTTAAATATGGATTTTAAAAAGGTGTGGTATGATAAGGATTACACTGCGGCAGCATTAGGCGGATTTACATATGGTGTAACAACAGAAGAGATGGCAGGAGGCTATGCTGCAATTGCAAATGATGGCATATACAGGAAATCAACATGTATACAAAGAATTGTAGGGGCAGATGGCAAGATTGTCATTAATGAAGCTGATAGGGGAATGCGTGTTTATGATTCAAATGCGAGCAGGATGATGACAGGTATTCTTGAAGCGGTTGTTGAACCGGATGGAACCGGTGCAGCAGGTGCTGTGGGTAACGCGGTTATAGCCGGAAAAACAGGTACAACTAATTCTAATAAAGATATGTGGTTTTGTGGATATAGTGCGTATTATACAACAGCAGTGTGGATAGGCTTTGATTATCCAAAAGAAATTCAGGGGCATAACAGTGCCTCATATATTTTTAAACAGTATATGACACAGGTACATGAGAACCTGCCTAGAAGAGAGATAAGTATTTATTCGGATTCCGGACAGAATGAGACACAGTCAGCGACAGAAGCTGAGACCGAAAGCATACAGGAAACAACTGAAGAGCAGCAGCCTGTAACACAGCCGCAGACCACAACTCCGGCTAATGGTGGCACAACGGCAACAGGCGGTACTGGAAGTAACGGAGGAAATGGTAGTGCGGGAGGCAGTGCAACTTTGCCGGCAACGAAACCTACTTATCCACCTGGTGAATGGGACGCTCCATCGATTGGTGACCCGGATAAACCGGCAGGAGGCGGTGGAGGAGACATAGATGTTCCAATAAGTGGAGATCCTGACAGACCGGCAGGGGAAAAAAAGGGGTTTGGTACTAATCAAGTGCCAAACCCCTAAATAATTATTTATTATAATGTAATTCGTTATATTCTTTTACACGCTGCTGGATTCTTTCAACAGGGCTTAAAAGGTTGCTGATTGATGAATCATGATTTAATGTATCGATAAGAAGAGCGATATATTTGCTCATATCAACATTGATATACCATGGCTTAGAAAGAAGTTCTTCAGGCTGGTATACAAGGTTTGTTGTAAGAACCTTATCAATAATTCCGTTTGTATAAGCTTCATCAAATTTCTTGAATCCGTTTGTGAAAAGACCAAATGTCGTAGCACAGAATACTCTCTTGGCTTTACGGCGTTTAAGTTCAGATGCAACATCAATCATGCTTTCACCAGAAGAAATCATATCATCAATAATAATAACATCTTTTCCTTCAACATTGCTTCCCAGGAATTCGTGAGCAACGATAGGATTACGTCCGTTTACAATCTTTGTATAATCACGTCTCTTATAGAACATACCCATATCAAGACCAAG
>ULMY01009597.1_pt1 | contig 17820 bp, 16 predicted proteins | sample 1951781 | NCBI WGS metagenome assembly ULMY01 (sample SAMEA4835563, study PRJEB28245) | human gut metagenome | biome: gut microbiome; material: fecal sample | place: Denmark | collected 2008
GGTTATAATAAGGGCAATTAATGTTATACCTTTGTTTCTATTTTGCATTTTCTTGTTTTCCTCCTTCTTATGTTTTTTGTTTTTCTCTTGTTGTTATTTTGCTTTGTTTTCTTGCAAATTATTCTGTTTTCTTTTCGCACATTAGAATAACAGCTTTTTTGCAAACAGACTTTGCTTTTTACTTTTCTATTTACTTTTCAATGTGCTTTATTTTTAATTAGAATAATTTACACAACTAATATATATCATTTTGTATTTTCTTGTCAAGTAGTTTTTAGAAATATATTTTTTATCCTTGTAGTACAAAAAGGTGAGTTTGATAAACTCGCCTTTTTAAGGTATATTTTGTTATCTACCGCCTCCGGCCGCCTCCACCGGCCACCGAAGCCTCCTCCACCAGAGAAGCCTCCTCCAGATCCTGATCCTGATGAATATGTACTTGAATACATTCTTGAAGTTGATGTACTTATTGAATTTATAAAGTTTGCATTAAGTCCCTTTGCATTGTACATAGCATTAAACAATACCATGTTGCTAATTGTATCTTGATTATTTAGTTCTGGATATTTTATCTTTAATTGTTTTAGTACTCTATCTGCAATTCCAAATGCTGTTGCAAATACTAAATATTGTTCCCATAAAACTAGTTCAGGTACTTCTCTTTCATTTAAATATGAGAAATCCTCCATATACTTTTTAAAAGCTCTCCACTGTTCTCCTTCGTTTATACCTTTTTGAGTAAAGCCGTTAAATCTTTTTATAAGCTTAGAGATAAGTACTATATTTGTAATTGTTACTATTATTCCAAATAAGCCTAATAGAAGTGTCCAATCTATATATTTACTTTCTACAATGTCAGCTGTAAAGCCAATTCCAAAGAATACTGCAAAAAGGACTGCTAATAGCATAAATATGTATCCTATAAGTTTAGCTATAAATACTTCACCTTTTTTTGCCCTTGTTTTATCAAATTTTTCTTTTGAATTTGCTTTATTTTTAGAGATATCTTCAAAATCTTCCTCAAGACTTGTTAATTTACCTGGGTGTTTTTTTATATATTTTTCCAAATCTTTCATTGTAAATACTTTTTCATCACTTACTGAATTCAACAAATCTAGTACCTTTCTTTCGTCTTCTTGTAAATCATCTGTTGTTTTTTCTTTAATTTCCATTTTGATATTCTTACCCTCTTGTTCTACCTTTAGGTGTTCTTTTAATATCAAATTTAAGATAGTCGCTGAAAAAACTTGTGATAAAGACATCTGGTTATATCCCTTGTTTAAGATAAACACTGCATCTAATGGTGTTGCTGTTTTATCTGGAAGTTCTCTAAAATAATCTAGTTTAGTTTCTGGTTTAATTTTAAAATTTTCTTTAAGTATTTGCTTGTTTTTAAATATTTTTATTGTGTTAAATATAGATATAGCAGCTACTCCTGCAATTACCAATATAATTATGGCTTTCATATTTCTATCTCTTGCAGCTCTTCTTGCATTTGCTTCATTTGCCCATGCAGTTTCTTCTGCTATTATATCATCTAGCTTATATTCATTTGATATATTTTTAGAAGTTAAGCCTTCAAATAGATATGTTGGCATTGTAAGCCTTATTTCAACATAGTTGTTTGATTTATAGTTATCAACATTAAACTTTACAGTATTGTGAGAAACAATATTTGCTTCTCCATTTAGGTATTTTGTATGTCCCCATACTCTTAAATCCTCTAATTTTTGAACACTTGCTGGTAGTTTTATTATTCCTGTAATTTTGTCTGCTGAAATTTCGAAAGTATCTCCTAAAAACTGCCAATATAACTCGCTACAATCCGCATATTGATGTATTACATCCTCAACAGTATAGCTTATTTGATACTGTTTTTTTACGGTGTTGTCTATACTTACTCCCCAAGCTATTTCATATTTACCATCATTATTTATTCCACCAAAATAATAGTTTTTTGGTAAATGATACTCCCATGAATTAGATTTAATAAAGTTCCTGGTTGTTCCATCTATAATTTCCATAACAGAAAAATTAGTTAATCCAGAATATTTTTTGCTATCTATATTAAATGTTTTATACAATGTGTTAGTTTCTGAAATACTAATATCCCATTTTTCAACAACATCCATACTTCCATCATCATTAATTTGTGCATCAAATTCTAGGTTATCTAAATATAAACTAGCTTCTGACCTAGTTTCGCCTAAGCAGATTAATGCCAAAATTAATATAAGCATTACCAATGCTTTTTTAATTTTCATACTTTATCACCCTTTCGCCCCACATTATATTATATATTCTGTTTAAATGCAATATATTTAAGCCAAGTAATAAAAAGAGGCCCTGCCTCTTTTTATTATCTATTTGTTATTTCTTCTAATTTTAATAGTTCATCCCATCTCTTATCAACTTCTTTTTGGAATTCTTCTATCATCCATTCATTTCCTGGTTTAAACATGTGTTTAAATCTTTTTTGTGGTCTTAAAAATTCTTCTATTGGAAGTTTATTTGCTGGTTTGTAATTTACAATGTATTTTCCGTCTATTACTTCATATAGTGGCCAATAGCATGTTTCTACTGCTAGTTTATTAATTTTCATTAAGTCTTCTGTTGGATATCCCCAACCTCTTGGACATGGTGTTAATACATTTAGGAAACATGGTCCTTCTGTATATATTGCTTTTTCAGATTTTTCGTATAGGTCTTTAAAATTGTTTACAGCTATTGTTTGTGCTACATATGGTAAATGGTGTGATGCCATTATTTCTGTTAAGTCTTTTCTTGATTGCATCTTTCCTGGAATTACTGTACCTGCTGGAGATGTTGTTGTATCTGCAAATTTTGGTGTTGCTGATGAACGTTGTATACCTGTGTTCATATATGCTCCATTATCGTAGCATACATATACCATGTCGTGTCCTCTTTCCATTGCTCCTGATAAGCTTTGAAGCCCTATATCATAAGTTCCTCCATCTCCTCCAAATGCTATAAATTTTGTATCTTTATCTGATAGTTTTCCCTGCTTTTTCATTGATTTATATGCAGCTTCTGCTCCTGATAGAGTTGCTCCTGCACATTCAAATGCTGTGTGTATAAAAGAATCTGTCCAAGATGTGTATGGATAAATAAATGTTGAAACTTCCATACAACCTGTAGCTGTGCATACTACTGCATGGTCATCATTTTTTAATGCTCTTAAAACCATTCTTCCAACTACTGGTGCTCCACAACCTGCGCACATTCTGTGACCTGCTGTAAATCTTGATTTTTTATTTGCTACTACTTCTTTTAAATTATATGCCATTAGTCTTCCCTCCTTAATCCAAGGTATCTATATGGATTTTCTACTTTTCCTGTTTCTGCAACTGCTTGTAAGTCTCTATATACTTTTTCTATATCATCAGACTTTGTATCTCTTCCACCTATTCCATAGATATAGCTTAGTGTTGGAACATTAACATTAGCTATATACATTCCAGATGTTACATCAGTAAATAATGGTCCCCCACAAGCATTTAACCCATCTGCCTTATCTAGAACTGCCACTGCTTTTGCTTTTGATAAGCTCTTAGCAATTTCTTCTGCTGGAAATGGTCTAAATACTCTTATTTTTAGAACTCCAGCTTTTATGCCTTCTTCTCTTAATTTATCTGCTGTGAACTTTGCTGTTCCTGCTGTTGAATTCATACATACTATAACATATTCTGCATCTTCCATTCTATATTCTTCAACAAAGCCATACTTTCTACCTGTTGCTTTTTCAAAATCTTTTGCAACATCTAATATAACTTGTTTTGCGTTTTTCATTGCTTCTGCTTGTTGTGCTTTGTGCTCAAATAAATATGCTTGTAAGTCTAAAGGTCCTATAGCTATTGGCTCTTTATCATTTAACAAGTAATGTTCTGGTTTATATATTCCTACAAAGTTTTTAACAAATTCATCATCTTCTAATTCAATATTTTCTATTGAATGTGATGTTATAAATCCATCTTGGCATACCATTAAAGGTAGCATTACATTTGGGTTTTCAGCTATTCTATGAGCCATAAGAAGATTATCATATGCTTCTTGGTTATTTTCTGAAAATAACATTACCCAGCCTGCATCTCTTACTCCCATTGCATCTGAATGGTCGTTATGGATATTTAATGGTCCTGATACTGCTCTGTTTACAAGTGACATTACTATAGGTAATCTTAAACTTGAAGCAATATATATCATCTCCCACATTAAAGATAAACCATTTGCAGATGTAGCTGTCATAGCTCTTGCTCCTGCAGCTTCTGCTCCTATACAGGCACTCATTGCACTATGTTCACTTTCTACTGCAACAAATTCTGTATCTACTGTTCCGTTACTAACAAATGTTGAAAAATATTGTGGTATTTCTGTTGATGGTGTTATTGGAAATGCTGCAACTACATCTGGATTTATTTGTTTCATAGCTGTTGCTGCTGCTTCATTACCACTTAAACGTTCTCTAATTGACATTTCTATTTCCTCCTTTATTTCATTTCAATTGCACCAAATGGGCATACTTTTGCACATACTCCACAGCCTTTGCAGTAATCATAATTAAAGTCTGTTCTTTTTTGGTCTTCTCCTACTGGTATTGCGTCATCTGGGCATACTGGGAAGCATAATCCACATTGCTTACATTTTTCACTTAAGAAAACTGGCTTTGTACTTCTCCAATCTCCTGTTTTAAATTCTCTTGCATTTCCTGCTGTATAAATTGTTCCACCTTCTGTTAATTTTTCCATTGGTGTTTTTGTGTTTATTTCTGTCATACCTTTTCAACCTCCTTCAAAGCCATTTCTAGTGCTTTCATATTTCCTTCTATAACTTCTGGTTTTTTAGCAAATTTGTGTTTAAATGAACCTTGCATATCATTTAAAAATTCTTCATCTGTCATAATTTTGCTTACCTTTACAATTGCTGCAAGCATTGGAGTATTTGGGAAATATTTACCTAAAGTTTCCATAGATATTTTTCTTGCATCTATTTTATATATTTCTCCTTCATATCCTTTTAAATGTTCTTTTAAGAACTCACTATCTTTTGTTGTATTAATTACAATTGCTCCAGTAGGCTTTAAACCTGCTGTTACATCAACACTTTCTAATAGAGTATCATCAACAACTACAACATAGTCTGGTTCATAAATGTTACTATGTATTGTTATAGGTTTTGTGCTAATTCTGTTATATGCAGTAATTGGAGCACCCATTCTTTCTGGTCCATATTCAGGGAAGCCTTGAATATATTTTCCTGTATTAAAAGCTGCATCAGCCAAGAGTAATGATGCCGTTTTAGCACCCTGTCCTCCACGTCCATGCCATCTAATTTCGATTAATTCGTTCATTAAAACAAACCTCCTTTAAGAAATTTCTATGTTCACAGTATATATCGAAATAGAAAAAATGTCAATGGTGGTGTAAAAATTTTATTATTCTATAAAACTTTTCTACTCTTGTGAAAATCTCCCTATTTTAATACCATTTCCACGTTTTTGCAATGTTTTTGCAAGATTTTATCACGTTTTTGTAAATCATTTTTATTTACAATAAAAAAATACAAACTGCAAGTATTTTTGCAATTTGTATTTTAAGATTAAACTTCCATTATTATTGGTATTAACATTGGCTCTCTCTTTGTTTTTTTGTAAATATAATTTCCTAATTCTTCTCTTACTACTAGTTTTAGTGTTGCCCAATCTGTTATGTGTTTTTCTTCGCATTTTGATAGTTCTTCTCTTAGTAAGTGTTTTATTTCTTCCATTAAGTTTTCTGATTCTCTTACATATACAAAGCCACGGCTTATTACGTCTGGTCCTGAGACGATTTTTCCGCTTCTTGAGTCCATTGTTATTACTACAACTATTAAGCCATCTTGAGATAATTTTTGTCTATCTTTTAGTACTATGTTTCCAACGTCTCCTACACCTAAACCATCTACTAACACTTTTCCTGATGTTACATGTCCTGTAAATTTAGCTTCGTTTTCGTTTAGTTCTAGTACTTTTCCATTTTCTGTTAAGAATATGTTTTCATGTGGTATTCCAAGTAATTTTGCTGTTTCGGCATGTGCTATTAATTGTCTGTATTCTCCATGAACTGGTATGAAGAATTTTGGTTTTACAAGTGTTAGCATTAGTTTTTGTTCTTCTTGGCATGCATGTCCTGAAACGTGTATGTCTTGAAGTGCATTGTAAATAACTTCTGCTCCAATGCTCATTAAATCATCTATAACTTTTGAAATATATTTTTCGTTTCCTGGTATTGGGTTTGCAGATATTATTATTAAGTCATTTGGTGTTATTTGAACCTTTCTATGTTCTCCTGATGCCATTCTTGTTAATGCAGACATTGGTTCTCCTTGGCTACCTGTTGTTATTATAACTAAGCTATCATCCGGATATGATTTTATGCTATCTATATCTATAAACACATTATCTGGCACTTTGATATATCCAAATTTTCTTGCAGTTTCTATCATATTACACATACTTCTTCCACATACTGCAACTTTTCTTTTATATTTTACTGCTGAATTTACAATTTGTTGAACTCTGTGCACATTTGATGAGAATGTTGCTACAACAATTCTTTTTGTACAATTTACAAATAGCTTGTCTAGTATATCTCCTACTGTGCTTTCAGACATTGTATATCCTTTTCTTTCAGCATTTGTACTATCAGACATAAGTGCTAATACACCTTTATTTCCAAGTGCTGCAAGTCTTCCTAAATCGATTATTTCTCCATCTATTGGTGTATAATCTATTTTAAAGTCTCCTGTGTGTACTATAGTTCCTACTGGTGTATGAATTGCAAGTGCACATGCATCTGGAATACTGTGTGTTATTCTTATAAATTCAACTTTCATTGAACCTAAAGTAATTGTTTGACCTGGTCTTACTTCTTTTAGCCTTGTACTTCTTAATAAATTGTGTTCTTCTAGTTTATTTGATATTAAACCTGCTGTTAATTTTGTTGCATATATTGGCACATTTATTTGTTTTAATAAATATGGTATGCCACCTATATGGTCCTCATGTCCGTGTGTAATAACTAGTCCTCTAATTTTATCTTTGTTTTTCTCTAAGTATGTTATATCTGGTATAACTAAGTCTACACCTAGCATGTCGTCCTCTGGGAAACCAAGCCCACAGTCCACAATTATTATATCGTCTTCATATTCAATAACTGTAATGTTTTTTCCAATTTCTAATAACCCACCAAGTGGAATTATTTTTAAATTTGATTTTTTAAATATTCCTTTTTCCTCTCTTTTGTTTGGTTTTGTTTTTCTTCTTGTTTTCGTTTGTTTTGTAATCTCTTCCATTTTATTCTTTCTCTCCTCCTATTTTTTCTTTGATTTACTCGTATGCTCCTAAAAGCTCCTTTCTAAAAATTAATTTCCGCATCAAACACAATAGAACAAAAGTCTCTCCCTTGTTCTTTTTTTACATATTTTATTTTACCCGAATACTACTTTTATTAAACATATATAAATCTCAAATTGGCCTAAAACGGCACCACTTTTATTATTATACTACTTTTTTTTCTGGAAGTCAAATTTGAGGGCAAACAAAAAGACCTACCTTTTTAGGTAAGTCTTTCTTATCTTATTTTGCATAATCTACTGCTCTTGTTTCTCTTATTACATTTACTTTTATTTGTCCTGGATATTCCATTTCGCTTTCTACTTTTTGCGCAACTTCTCTTGCCATTGTTACCATTTGACTGTCTGATACTTTTTCTGGTTTTACTACTAATCTTATTTCACGTCCTGCTTGGATCGCATAAGATTTTTCTACTCCTTCAAAAGAATCTGCTATTGATTCTAGTTTTTCTAGTCTCTTGATATATGTTTCTAAAGTTTCTCTTCTTGCTCCAGGTCTTGATGCTGATATTGCATCTGCTGCTTGTATTAAAACAGCTTCTATTGTTTTTGGTTCAACGTCTCCATGGTGTGCTTCTACAGCATTTATGATTATATCATTTTCTTTGTATTTTTTAAGTACATCTACACCAATTTGTACGTGTGTTCCTTCCATGTCGTGGTCTAAAGCTTTTCCTATATCATGTAATAAGCCTGCTCTTCTTGCTATTCTAGGGTCTAGTCCTAATTCTTCTGCCATTATTCTAGCTAGGTTTGAAACTTCTATTGAGTGATTTAATACATTTTGTCCATAACTTGTTCTGTATTTTAATTTTCCAAGTAGTTTTACTAAGTCTGGGTGTAAGCCATGTACTCCTGTTTCTAGTACTGCTCTTTCTCCTTCTTCCTTAATAATTTCTTCTACTTCCTCTTTAGCCTTTTCAACCATTTCCTCAATTTTAGCTGGATGAATTCTTCCATCTTCAATTAAGTTTTCTAAGGCTATTCTTGCAACTTCTCTTCTTAATGGATCAAATCCTGAAAGAATAACTGCTTCTGGAGTGTCGTCTATTATTAAGTCAATTCCTGTTAAAGTTTCAAGCATTTTAATGTTACGACCTTCTCTTCCTATTATTCTTCCTTTCATGTCATCATTTGGAAGTGCTACAACAGATACTGTTGTTTCTGATGTATGGTCTGCTGCACATTTTTGTATAGCATAACCTATAAGTTCCTTAGCTTTTTTATTTGCAGTTTCCTTTGTTGCTTGCTCTGCTGCTTTTATTAATGCTGCTTTTTCGTCGCTTAAGGTTCTATCTAACTGTTCAAGCAATATCTTTTTTGCTTCTTCTCTTGATAAGCCTGCAATTCTTTGCAATTCTGTAAGTTGCTTATCATACATTTCATCAAGAGATTTCTTTTTCTTGTCTAAGTCTTGAATGTTTCTTTCAAGCTCCTTTTCCCTTCTCTCAAAGTTATCAGAACGTCTCTCTAACGCTTCCTCTCTTTGGAATAATCTTTTTTCTTGTTGTTGAACTTCGCCTCTTCTTTCTTTAATCTCCTTATCTAATTCATTTTTTGACTGTAAAACTTCCTCTTTAGCTTTTAGAATTTCTTCTTTTCTAGCGTTTTCTGCTTCTTTTCTAGCATTTGATAAAATTCTATTTGCTTCACTTTCTGCGCTTTTAATTTTAGATTCAGCTGATTTTTTTCTAACCATTATTCCAACTGGAATAAAAATAGCTGCTGAGATAAGAAAGGTGATTATGGCTACTATAGTTACATTCATAAAAACACCTCTTTACTTATTAAATTTTCAATGTTCAGATTTATTATATATATCTATTTTCTAATATATTTAATTTTCTGTACGTATATATTTTACATTTAATCTTTGTTTATGTCAATAGAAATACGGAAATTTTTTTCCATATTCTCTTCCTTTTTTCGAGTTTTTGTGATAAAATGTGATAAGTTAATTAATAAGTGAGGTTTGATGTTTATGGAACTAAAAAAATGTGTTAGATGTGGCTGTTTCTTTGCTACAAATGGTGATGTTTGCTGTAATTGTGCTTCTAAGGATAAACATGATATTTATGCTTTAAATAATTATATTGTTAATTCTACTGATATACCTTCTGTTGATAGTTTATCTTACAATACAGGCGTTTCAGCTAAGAATATCAACCGTTTTATAGAGAATAATATTATTGATAAATTTTAATTAAAATTCTTGCTGTTGTAGCAAGACTTTTTAATTTTTCTCTTCTATTAATTCTTCGTTTAATCTTTTTATTGCTTTTGTTTCTATTCTTGAAACATATGAACGTGATATCCCAAGTATTTTTGCTACTTCATTTTGTGTTTTTGGCTTTTTACCTCCGGAGTCCGAAACGCAGTTCTATTATTATTTGTTCCCTTTTCTTTAATACTGATTTTATTTTTTCATAAATTTGTTTCATTTTTAATTTAAAATCTATCTCTTCTTCTATATTTTTTTCATCATTTTCTAAAATATCAATTAAAGATATTTCGTTATCATCTTTATCTTTTCCAATAGGTTCGTTTAAATATACTTCTGCGCCTAATTTCTTAGTACTTCTTAAATACATTAATATTTCATTTTCAATACATCTTGAAGCATATGTAGCAAGCCTTACGTTTTTATCTAGGTTAAATGTATTTATTCCTTTTATAAGGCCTATTGTTCCTATTGAGATTAAATCATCTAATTCCAAATTTGCTACATTATATTTTTTGCATATGTGTGCAACAAGCCTTAAGTTTCGCTCTATTAGTACATTTCTTGCCTCTTCATCTCCCCCGCATATATCTCTCTAAACATTCTTTTTCTTCTTCTTGTGATAATGGCTCTGGAAACAGGCTATTATTAGATATATAGCCTAGAACAAAAAAAGCTGTTTTGCAAAATTCAATAAAGCTTGTTAAAAAAACTAACAAAAAAAGCACCTCCATTTACCTATTTTCATTATATGTTTAAGGTAAATAAAAGTGCCTGACCGTTTTGAGTTTATTTTAAGAGAAATTTGTATTCTATGTTAAATAGTGGTATAATATCTATAGATGTAGCTTTTAGCTATTATTTTATATTTGAGGGAGAGAGGATTTTATTTTATGGACTATACCATACCTGAAAATTTAGGCAAGGAACTAGATGAACTCTTGACACCCATTTTAGGTAACCACTTTCAAATTGAAAGAAATCACCATGGGTTCTACTTTATTCATGCTAGTTCTGGTCATGTTTTCACCATTCATGGTAATGAATCAGAAAAAAGGCATGAACACAAAGACTCTAACCACAAAATTGGTTAATCTTTCCTAGCAGTTACGATTGTAACTAAAAAGCACATAAAGCTTAAAAACTCTATGTGCTCTTTTTTATTAGTTTTTCTATTTCTTTATATATCTTTTCATTTACGTCTTTTATTGCAATTTTTTCTGCATTTTTTGCCATTTGAACTTGCTTTTGTTTATCTGTTATTATATTTTTTATTTCTTTATTTAGTTTTTCTGATGATAATTCTTTATCCAATACAATTCTTGCTGCATCTACGTTTGCTAGCACTCTTGCATTGTACTCTTGATGATTCTCTGTTGCATATGGATATGGTATAAATATTGCAGGTTTGCCACATTTTGCAACTTCGGTTATTGTCATTGCTCCGCTTCTGCTAACCACTAAATCTGCCAAATTTAAGACCTCTTCCATATTGTATATGTATGGCACTACTGCTGCGTTATATAGCTCTTTTATGCTGTTTCTAACTTCTTCATATTTCTTTTGTCCAACTGCCCAGATTATTTGGTAATCGCTATTTAATTTGTTATTTATTATATCTATAAAGCATTTGTTTATTGATTCTGCTCCTTGGCTTCCTCCAAATACAGTAACCACTGGCAAATTATTATTTATTTTAAATTGCTTTTTAATGGTTTGTTTTTGTTCTTCTGTTAAATCTATTTTATTAACTTTTGTTGGAGTTCCTGTAACTACAACATTTTTTGCCTTTGGAAGGCGTTTTTTTGCATCTTCAAAACCAACTAAAACCGTATCTGTTTTTTTAGATAAAACCTTTACTGCAACCCCTGGAAAAGCGTTGCTTTCATGTATTACTGTAGGTATTTTATATTTGAATGCTCCTGAAAATACAGGTCCACAAATATATCCACCTGTTCCTATTACAATATCTGGTTTTATTTCTTTTATTATATTTTTAGCAGTTTTGTAACTTTTCAAAGTTTTACATGCATTTTTAAAGTTACTTAAACTTATCTTTCTTCTAATTCCATATGCTTCAATGGTTTTTAATTTATATCCGCTTCTTGGGACTAAATCATTTTCTAGCCCTCTTGGAGTACCAATAAAAGTTATATCAGCATTTGGATAATGCTTTTTTATTTCATTTGCTATTGCTATTCCTGGGTTAATATGCCCACCTGTTCCAGCTGCTGCAATAATTACTTTCATAAAATATTTCCTCCTAAATTTTGCTTCCTTGCCTTGAGATATTCAGAAGCACTCCGGACTGCTGCAAGTAGAATTATAAGTGACGTTCCTCCATAACTAAAGAATGGCAAAGCTATTCCTGTTACTGGTATAGATGATGTTACAACTGCAATATTCATTATTGCTTGAAACCCTATTAATGCTGTTATTCCACATGCTAGTAAACTTCCAAACATATCTGGTGCTTTCATAGAGATTAGTATTCCTCTCCAAATAAATATTGCAAATAACGCTATAACTAATATACATCCAACAAACCCTAGCTCCTCTGCTAAAACTGCAAATATGTAGTCATTATGTGGTTCTGATATGTATAAGTATTTTTGTCTACTGTTTCCAAGTCCTACTCCAAAAAGTCCTCCAGAACCAATTGCATATAGTCCTTGTATTATTTGCCAACCTGTATCTAGTGGATCTGCCCATGGGTTTGCAAATGCTATTAATCTTTTTAATCTATATGCACCTATTCCAAATTCCTTTGCAAGAACATATAATCCTGTTGAGCCAATTACTGCTCCTGTTCCTCCAAAAATCGCAAAATGAGATATTTTGCAACCTGCCATAATCATCATAACTGATATTGTAATAATTATTATTGCTGAAGCACTTAAGTGTGACTGTACAACTAAAAGTATAGCTATTGCTGGTGCTGCAAAAAGTAATAATGGTTTAAAAAAGCCTTTTCCTAAGCTTTTTAGTTCTCCTCTATGTATTGTAAGATATGCTGCAAAAAAGATTATTAACCCAAGTTTTGTAATCTCTGATGGCTGTATTGTTCCAAAAACCGGGAATTTTATCCATCTTAATGCACCATTTACATTAACACCTATCCCAGGAATTAAAACTGCTGCAAGCCCTACTATTGAAATTACCCAAATTGGTTTATAAAATTTTGCAAGTATTTTATAATCGATTTTTGATATTACATACATAACAAATAGGCCAAGCCCTGCTGCTATTGCTTGTTTGTATGCATATGTGTAACTACTAGATGTAGATGAAAGCGACATTGGTGAACTTGCAGAAAGTACCATTGTTATTCCCATGCCTAAAAGTATTAATACATCTAGAAACAATATGAAATCAAATGGTTTATTCTTATCGCTTTGTTTGCGAACATTACTCGCTACTGCATTTGTTTTTGTTTTCATAAATACCTCTCTTATTTATATACTATGTTTCTTTTGTTTATATAGAACAAAGACCTATAATGCAAAGCATTAGTGTAAATATACAAAATATTGATACTACTTTGTTCTCGTTCCAGCCTGATAATTCAAAATGGTGATGCAATGGTGCCATTTTGAATAATCTTTTGCCTCCAGTTCTTTTGAAATATATAACTTGCAATACTACTGATAATGTTTCTACAACTGGTATTGCTGCTATTATTAGAAGTATTAGTGGCATTTGTAAATACAAGGCCATTGCTGAGATTACACCTCCGTAATAATAACGAACCTGTATCTCCCATAAATACTTGTGCAGTGTTTAGGTTAAATATTAAAAAACCTAAACATGCTCCAACTATAATGCTTCCAAATACTACAATTTCCTTAACATCTAAGATAATTGCAATTACTGTTAAGCAAGTTGTTATAATCGCTGAAACGCTTGTACTTAGTCCATCTATTCCATCTGTTAAATTTACTGCATTTGTTGTTCCAAGCATTACAAAAATTGCAAATGGAATATATGCAAGAACTGGCAATACTATTTCCTTTTTTGAGAAAGGAATTATTGTTGTTGTTCCTAAGTTTACACCTTTTAGTAAGTATAGTGTAAATAGCACAGCTATTATAAGTAGTCCAAGCATTTTTTCTGATGGTTTTAATCCTTTAGTATTTTTAAGTACTAATTTTTTATAATCGTCTATAAAGCCAATAAGTCCAAAGCCTATTGATATAAGCAATAGTGGGAACAGCCTTTTTCCAACTTCCGGGTCTGTTTTGGAGTAATAAATATATCCACCTATTGTGCCTATAATTATTCCTGCTGCTATAATTATTCCTCCCATTGTTGGTGTTCCTTTTTTACCTAAATGGCTTTCTGGCCCATCATCTCTTTCTATTTGTCCTATTTTGAATTTTCTAAGTATAGGTATTATAAATATTGCTAGAATTACTGTTGCGGCAAATGAAACAAACAGTATTCTTGTTTGGAAATACAATTTATATTACCTCCTTTATAATTTCTCTTTCGTCATAATGATGTTTTATTCCATTTATTTCTTGATATGTTTCATGTCCTTTTCCAGCAAGTACTATTATATCATTTTTGCTTGCCATGTTAATTGCATATTTTATTGCTTCTGTTCTATTAACTATTTTTTTGTATTTTCCTTTTGCTTTTTTAGCGCCAACTTCTATTTCATTTACTATTGTATCTGGATCTTCTGTTCTTGGATTATCTGAAGTTATTATTGTAAAGTCTGCGATGCTTGTTGAAATTTTTCCCATTATTGGTCTTTTAGTTTTATCTCTATCTCCACCACAACCAAATACTGATATTACTTTTCCTCTTGTATAGCTTTTTACAGCACTTAATATGCTTTGAAGACTTTCTGGTGAATGTGCATAATCAATCATTATTGTTAAACCTTTTTTGTTATCTACAAGTTCGCTTCTTCCTGGAACTCTAACATTTAATAAAGCTTCTTTTATTGTTTCTGCATCTACTCCTAATTTACTTACAACACTTATTGCTGCTAAAGAATTATAAACACTAAATCTTCCTGGAATTCCTGTTTTTACTCTTTCATTTTTCCCATTTATTTTAACTTTAAAATCTACACTTGAGTTTGTTATTGTTATATCTTTTGCAATTAGGTCTGCTTCGTTATCTATACCATAAGATTTTATGTTCTTTTCTGGTAATAAATTTTTTATTTTTGATACTCTAAAATCATCTGCATTAATAAAGCTTGCTTTACTTCTTTCTATTAGTTTTAATTTTGAATTAAAGTAATCTTCCATATCTGGGTGTTCGTGGTCGCTTATATGGTCTTCTGAGAAGTTTGTAAATACACCTATATCAAAGTCACAACCATCTACTCTATGTAATTTTAATGCTTGTGAAGAAACTTCCATAACGGCATATTCTTCACCTGCTTCTACCATATCGCTAAATAACTTTTGTAGTTCTAAGCTATCTGGCGTAGTACGTGAACTTTCACCTAAGTTTTTACCACATATATAGTTTGCAACTGTTCCAATTAACCCTACTTTTTTTCCTTGTGCTTCTAATATTGCTTTAATCATAAATGTTGTTGTTGTTTTACCTTTTGTTCCTGTTACACCTATTAGTTTAAGCTTTTTTGATGGGTTCTTGTAAAAATTGCATGCTACTTTTGCTGCTGCAATTCTTGTATCCGGTGCCATAATAATTGTTACATCATCTGTTACATCTTCTTTGCTTATTTTAGCACCTTCTTGTACCATAATAGCAGAAGCTCCATTTTCTATTGCTTGTTTTATATATTTATGTCCATCTGTTGCAAAACCACTTATTGCAATGAACATAGTATTTTTACTTATTTTTCTTGAATCACTTTCTATTGCTTGAATGTCTAAATCAAGGTTACCTCTAGCTTTTAAACCTTCTATACCTGAAATAATAGATTTTAACTCCATCTTTATTCCTCCCAATAATTCATTTTACCATTATCTATTATAATATCTTTTTTCAAATTTGTATAGGTTTTTGGTAAAATTTGTACATTTTTTAATTAAGTATATAATTTTATAAAGCAAAATAGAACCTTGATTTAGGTTAGATATTTATTGCTGTAAAAAAACAAATTGCAAAAATGTTTGCAATTTGTTTTTTAATTGTATTTTTATATATTCCTACCATTATTTTAGTTTTTCAATTTCTTCTTGGCTAAGACCTGTTAATTCAATTATATCTTCAATCTTCATACTCTTTTTTAACATTTTTTGGGCTATTTCTATGTTTCTCTCATTTTTGCCTGCAACCTTACCTTTAGCCTCGCCTTCTACCATACCATCTGCTTTTCCATCAATATACCCAGAATATCTTATATTCATTTCATCTCTTATGGCTTTTAAGCGTAATTCATATAGTTCCCTATCTTCTGGGTTCATTGCTAATTTCTCTAGCTCTTTCTTTGCTTTTTCTATTTCTTCATTCTTACTCTCAGCCATCTCTATCTTATCCTCCTCATTACATATTAGTTATACTTTGTCTTATCGGCACATCTATTGTAACATATATTTTTTAGTTCTTCAATATTTTGAGATTATTTTTTCGATAAAAAATTTTTAGATAAAATCATATTTTGAACTTTGGTTTGACCTTCTAGAAATTTGGTCAAAGATTATAATTACAATGTAACTAATATACCACACAAACCCATAAATTGCAACAAAAATCGTTCGTCAAAACTTTACATTTTTCGACAAACGATTTTTCTTCTTTTAATAGTTATATTGAATTCTCAACATCAATATTTTCATTTATTCTACAACTGCTGGAATATCTGTTCTTAAAGAAACTACAGCGCGAATAGATTGTGGAATAGCATTTGAATGTGCATCACTACTAAATAGATTATAATAAGATTTTACATTTCCACTTTCTACAACACCTGGTCCAAACCACACATTAGGTGATGCTACATAAGCTCCTCGAGAAGCTAACCAGTAGGAATATCCTTTTGAAGATCCAATTATCACATTTTTTTCAGCGTCTGAAAAATTTGCATTGTTTGATATATTATATTCATATCCATTTGCTAAAACTTTTCCAAAGTTTTCTTCCGTATCTTGTCCATCAGGTGTTGCATGGTTATTTTTTATTGCTTCCCAAGTTTTAGTTGGTAATTCACTTAACTTTAATGTTAAATTTTCTGTTGGAATGTAATTTAGACAATTATTTATGTCTTCTATTGTAATTCCTCTGGCATTTTTTCCATAGATTTCCTTGCACATTCTATTTATTTCATCTATACAATTATTATATCCTGCTGAACCATATAAAGTAATTTGTTCTGTTGTTGGATTTTTTGTTGTTATTAACAACGTTTCATTTGTACCACTTTTATTGCTATCTTCTACTCCTAATACAACCCAATTTGTATTTTGATCCTTATGAATAGTCTGAGTTTCAGTTGGTTTAGATATAAACCATGCTATTTTCAAGCCTTTATTAGTATTTAAAGATGCTATTTTTATTCCATTCTTTAATTCTGCTGTTTCTGTATATCCTGAAGCTTTTTCTGCTGTTATGCTTGAACTTCCTGCTCCGTTATCAACATAATTTACTTCCTGTCCTATTGTTAAAGTTATTCCTTCTGTATTTTCTCCATTATTAGTACATTGCTTGCATTTGCATGTTAATTCATCACCTGTTCTTATCCAATTATGAACTTCATCTATTATTGCCTTTTCATTTAAAAAATCATCTAAGGAATCATACTTTTTCCCATCAATTTCTATTGTTCCTCCATTTCCTTCCTCTTCTGCTGCTGTTTTATATTTATCTACTGTCTTTTCTGCTGTCCCTATTAAGTTACTTTTTATTACTACATTCACACTCACTGCTACCAATATTAACATTACTACTATTGTTATTATTAACGCAACTAGCGTTATACCTTTGTTTTTTCTCATTTTCAATCTACTCCTTTTTCTTATATTCCTTGTACTTATCAGCCAAACGCAGGAGTTATATATTTTTTTCGAAAGAAAACAATCGATGAATCAACGGCTTCACTCATGAGCCTCGTAGCCATTTCGATTTTTTCTTGAGAACAAAACATATATAACTCAAGACGGGATTTGGCGGACTTTACAGTACAAAATCACTAAAAACGCGTAACAAAAAGAGACAGACTTATCCATCTCTTGCATATACGTTTAATAAAGCATATGTAAATA
>ULMY01044884.1_pt1 | contig 17534 bp, 25 predicted proteins | sample 1951781 | NCBI WGS metagenome assembly ULMY01 (sample SAMEA4835563, study PRJEB28245) | human gut metagenome | biome: gut microbiome; material: fecal sample | place: Denmark | collected 2008
ATTTTCTTGTAGTTCTCTCATTGCATAATTGCAAATTAGTTTTTTTAAACTTTCTTTACCTAAGCAATTTTCCGAAACTCTTGTTATTACAGTATATTTTTTACTATCTACCTCATATATTTCTTTTTCTTCTAACTTTGAATTTTCCATTATCATAGCCTCCATATTAAAGAATATGTAGATTATTTTAAAAAATTCTATAATTATTCTATTTCACAAACATCTTCACTCTCATTTTCTTTATGCTCTTTGTTAAATTTTACATTATTTTCAAATACTTTTGTATATTCTGGATATCTAATTTGTATAGCTTCCCAAAAATACGGAGCATACGAACAACAAAAAATTTCACTAGGAGCATAACAATTTGATATTTTTTCATTTTCTAAATCTTCTTCACTATCAAACATAATTGAATGATTCCATAAATTAAATGCCATTCTTGTTACTTTCTCTGATGTTCCTGTTTGCCATCCAGCTTTAATTGCATCTAAATTTATTTCTCCTTTTTCTATATTAAAAATATTTGAAAAATGTTCTCTTGTTGTTTCACAAATGCTTAATGTATATACTAATGATAAATAATATACATCTGTCTTTCCTAATACTTGTAATTTATTTAATTTAGAATAGAAAAAACTTTTATGATCATTATCTATAAAATTAACCATTTGTATTTTCCCTTCCTAATAAAACATTAGCAATTTTTACAACATCTTTTTTCTTATATACTTTTTCTAATGGTTCCATAAATAAGTTGCAAAAATCTTTAATATTTATATTATTTTTATTTCCAGAGTTCAAATAATGTTCTAATCCTATTACCGCATAGGCAGTAACTTGTTTATAATTATATTGTTCTTCCATTTCTACACCTCAATTTTAATATATTTCGGCACATCATAGCTTCTTCCAAGTTCTTTCTTAAATTCATATCTTTTTTTAGCTTTGTTATATGAATATGCTGATTTGTTCCAATTTCTATATGCTAAATTACTTAATCTTTTTCCCTTTGATAACTCTTGACTAGCTTGATTGTGCATCCTTTTTAATATTAAATCTTCTGATTTATTTTTTTGTTGTTTAGCTTTTCTTGTTGCTTTTATAAGTTTTTTAGTATTTTCTTTATGTTTTATCTTATTTTTTTCTTTTCTTATCATTTTTTCTCTTTGGTATCTCTCATCTTTTTGTAAAACCTGCGTTACAGCACTTTTTGAAATATCTAATTTTTTTGCAATATCTGCTGGTATTTCTCCTTCTAAAAAGTACAGCTTTATAATTTCTTCTCTTTTACTCATCCTTAGTGCCTCTCTTTCTACTTAACTTTTTGCTAACACTTTATGGAATCGGCAGATTTAATGAGCTATTTCGTTTCATCTCATCTTTTTCTTTTTGTAATTTTAAAATTTTCTTTTTAAAACCAATTACACGTTTCTTTACAATAAATTGCCTCTTTTTTTGTTTTAAAAATAGTTTTAATTCTTTTAACATTATTTTTCCTCCCTTCTTACCTATTAAAAACGAATTGAAAAATAGTAAAAGGGACAAAATTTAAAAATTTTTTATTTTTCTCTATTCTGTGTTAATGTTTTATATATTTTTTCTATTATATCTTCCCTTAAATCTTCATCTATTGCTCCTCCTGGATATAACCTACTATACTTATTTATTAAGTTTTCATATTTATTTATAATTCCAATGACATCTTCATCAGTCAAGTTATAATTGTTAAACATTAAATATGCCTCCTTTTCTCAAATTCTCTTCTAATTTTTTCTAATGCTCTATTTCTTTTTTTAGTAATTCCAGATTTGGTCAAAAATAGTATGTTTGATATTTCTTCATCTGATTTATTTTCAATATAATACAAAGAAAGCACCAACTTTTCTGTATATGTTAGTGCTCCTGCAATCTTAGACAAAATTTCATCACGAAAAATACATTCAAGCTTTTCTGCTTGAATTTCCATGTCCATTTTATTTTCTAAATTTTCTTCCATTTTCTCTTGTGAATATAATACCTCTTCTTCAAGGCTTAATTCTTTCAAAATATTTTTGTTTTTTCTAAAATAATCAACTCTTGTATTTTTTACAATTACTTTTAACATTGCCTCCTCTTTATTGTTCAATATATACAATATACTCCCTCATTCTAGGAACTTATTATTTATATTCATAAGTTCAAAAGGAGTATTAAATTATTTTAATATCCATTACTATTTATTTATTACTCACATTGTTCTTTCCCCCTTATATTAAAATTTAAAAGTTTCTTATTTAATTTACTTTTGTATTCAATTTGCTTTTGTAGCTCCTTTTAAACTTTAATATAAAGTTCCCGAGCTCATACTACTATGATTTTAATTTTCTTTGTTAAAAAGGGTGTGATGGAGTGTGAAAGGGTGTGCTTTTGTATTAGTTGTCGATATTTGTCGAAAATTTTTCCTAATTTTTACATTTATTTTATTGTGTTTACATAATTTTTGTGATATACTATTGTTGTAATTTAATAATTACATTTGTTGGGGGTTGTTTAAATGGTTAAAATCCTTATTGCAGACACTGATGTAAAACGAAATTCAGCCAGCTGCCAATTTCTCGCAAATGAAAAAGGGTTTGAGATTGAAAGTACCAATGATGGCAGTTCTACGATAAAAAAATATTTGGAAATTGAACCAAACATTTTTATTTTAGATTCAAATTTCAAAGATATAAAAACTCTTGAAATAATTGATAGACTATCTACCTCTCCTATTGAAAAAAGAAAAAAGAATACAATTTTAACTATAAGCGAAACAAATAAACCATTTCTTATAGAGGATGTATCAAAAGTCTATAAATTCTTGTATAGACCCTTTGACAACGAAAAATTACTTAACACAATCAACCAAATGAAATTAGAATTTAAAGTAACGGACTTAACAGAAGAAGAATTAAATATGTATCTATTGCCTTTGGATTTTAATGTAAATTCAAATGGTTGCCACTATTTAAAGTCTGCAATATTTCAATATTACTATTATCCTCATAAGTTTAATTCATTAGATGATTTATTTTTGAGTGTTGCTTTTGAATATGGCATTACATCTCGTGAAGTTCGAGATGGTATAAGGAGTGCTTTAATTCCTTTTAACAGATATAAAAATTATAATGTTTCAAAACCTATAATGAAATTCTTTGACTTAACAAAAGATCCAATAACACCTAAATATTTTATATCAACATTTGTTACATATTTAAGGTTTAAAAAAATGAGAAATAAGTAAAATGTTTTTACAACAATTATAACTTATTTCTCGTTTTTTTAGTTTTTATATTTATATTCTTTATAATCTTTTATAATATCTTCTACCCTATTCTCGTAAGGTTCTTGAATAAGAGCATTTAATTTATTTCCTATAACCTTTATCGTTTTTTGCAATTCCTGTTCTGGTATATCGTTCTTATCATTAAAAATATTAAAAACTGGTGTTTCAATGCTTTTATTTTCATTTGTTTTTATTGCTATTTCTAGTCCATTTATATCTGGCATATTATATCTAGCAAATACCATTTCTGGTTTTAAATCAAGGATTTTATTATATGCTTCATTTCCATCAATAGCAACTCCTACTAAATCAACATATTCTAGTCCTTTTATCATCCTTATAATATTTTCTCTTACTTTTTCATCATTATATGCAACTAAAGTTCTAATTTTTCCATTTGATAGTATTTTGTCAAAATCTATCATTTCTTCTTTTAAAGCATTTCCGAAATAATGATCTTTTCCATTTTGTGTTTGTAAAATATCACCATTTGGAATAATAACTATACTTTTTTCAAATTCACTTTGTTTTTTGTATTCTATTTTTTTTATATTTTCAAACTCTTTTAAGTTTCTTACACTTTCTTCTAATTTGCATTCATCTACTTCAAATTGTTTCTCATTTTGTTCAGCCCTTTCTCTAATAGGCATAAACTTTAAAAATTTCCACTTTTCGATATTATAGTTATTTAAAAATTCTCCTAATTCTTCTAACTTATCTACATTAAGTTTACTAACAACTGTATTTATTCCGATCTTAATATTTTTAGTTTTTGTTTTCTCTAACAAATTTTTTATTATCTCTAAATGATTATTTTCTTTGCCTAATGCTACATTTATATCATTTTCAATAGAATCTATAGATAAATTTATCTCGTCCAAAGTATTTAAAATATCATCTACATATTCATTCTCATTCTTTGATAAAAAAATTCCGTTTGTTACTAATTTATTATACAGTCCTCTTTGTCTGGATTCTTTCATTAGTTCATTTACTCTAGGATATAATACTGCTTCTCCACCAGTCCATGTAATGTGGTCTATTCCACTTTTTATTAAATGGTCTAATACCTGTCTGTTTTCTTCAAATGATAGATTTGGTATATTATTAAATCCAAAACAATATTTGCATCCTTGATTACATTTAGTCGTAATTTTCCAACAAACCTTTTTCTTCATTTAAAATCCTCTTTTCTATATAATATCTCTTTTTATACATTAATATTATACATTGGTTCTAAATGGAAAACTATTCCTAAATTTTCAACATTCTTTAACATTTGGTTAACAGAAAATAGAAAACACCCTATTGCTAGGGTATTCATATTTTTATTTTTTTAAATATTCTTTTATAAATTTCTTGTCTATCTTTGAGAGTTCTCCAGTCAAGTAAACTAATTTTAGCTTGATACTTGGTAACTCTATTGGTAGTTCAACTTCATATAATTCTTTTTTTGCAAGTTCATTTTTAACGGCTTCTTTTATGACATACGCTATTCCCATATTTCTTTTTACTGCTTCAACTCTTATTTCAGTTGCATCGCACATCATATCTGCGTGTAAAGAAACATTGTTTCTTTCTAATATTTCTTTTAATTGTTGTGTTGCTTTTGTATTTTCCAAGTTTAAAATGCAATTCAAATCCTCTAACTCTTTTATATCAGAAATTGTTAATGGTGCTTTTGAAACAAATATATTATTTATTGTTAATAGTTCTTGAACTTCCACATTAGCATTACTTATTTGTGCATCTGTTATTGCAAAATCAATTTTATGATTCTGTAATAACTCTAGCATTTTATTCGTATCAACTTCACATACTATTTCTACATTAAGTTTTGGAAAATCTTTTTTCACTCTTTCTATTTTTCGTAGTAAAAAATAACTTGTAAAGTGAGATGGACAACCTATTTTTATACATCCACTCTCCATATCATTTTTATCCTTTGCCATTTTTTCTGCAAAATCAAAACTAGATAGTGATTTATTTACTATTTCATAAAGTTCTTGTCCATCTGTAGTTAATGTTACTCCTTTACTTTCTCGATTAAAAAGTTTCAAATTTAATTGTTCTTCTAAGCTAGATATTTGTTTACTAACATTTGGAACTGATAGTCCTAGTTTTTCTGCTGCTTCAGAATAGCTTTTTGATTGAGCAACTTTACAAAATATTCTATATAAATTCAAATTTACATTTGACATACAATCACGCTCCTATAAAATCTTTTTTAATTCTATTTCAGCTTTTTTTATAAAATAATCATTTGTATAAATTGGAATATTCATTTTTCCCAATTCTTCTTTTATTTTATCTATAGTGTCTAATTGTTCATTTTCTTCAATTTCAATTAGCTTATCACCATTTTGTATATCTTTTATATTAATCTGTAACTGATCCTTTTTATAAATATAGTCTATTTCTTTTATTTGCATAATCATCCTATAATTAATAGCTTCTAAAAACTTTTTTCCATCATTTGAATCTATAATCTTACATTCAACCTTGCTTTGTTTTACTATATCTCCATTTTTATCAAATTCTTTATGCTTATATGTAAATTTACTTTCTTGATATTTTGGAATATAGCCTTCTATATTTCGTAATATTATTGCCTTGCTCAATATCTCTCGCTCTGACATGTCTTTTATATTAATTGTGCTTGGTATATAATAACTATCATCTAATAAATATTTTTCGACAAATTGAAACTCTTTATTTTCTAATATTTTGCATATTTCTTCTATATTACATTTCAATTTAACTGTTATTTCATTATTCAACCCAACATATCTCCTTTACAATATCACTCTTAAATTATAACATATTATGTAAATTTTGTAAAGGCAAAATCTGTGCATTCCACTTATAGTCTAAAAATTCTCGTTTAATCTTTCTAATTTTTTCAAAACATCATTATATTCTTTTCTAGTTACACCTGTTCCCTCTAAACTCTTTTGAAATTCTTTTTCTTCTTCCGATAAATCACATTCTGGATCATCATAATACATTAGAAAATCCATATATAAGCTTTCACATTCAAATTCCGTATATATTTTATCTTTTAATTTTATTTCTAATTTTTCAAATATTTTCTTATCTTCTTCTGTAAAATAGTCATTAATATCTCTAACTTCTAAGTTATGATATTTTTCAAGCCATTCTTTATATTCACTTTCATTTATTCCTTTTTTGATTCTTTTTAGTTCATCATATATCACTTTATAATCGTTAAAAGGTTTCTTGATATATCCTGCAACTTCTAATCCATCTGTTATAACATCTTTTTTATAGTCTGCTGATATTACTAAAAATTTTATTTTACTATTGTCATCATTATACCTCTTAATTATATCTAATCCAGTATATCTGTGGTTTCGCATTAAATCTGTTATAACTATTTCTGGTTTTAGTTCCTCTATCATTTTTATTTCATCTTCATCACTATTTGCCACTCCTAGTATTTCAATATCATTATATTTTTCCAGATATTCTCTTATAAATTTGCAAAAATGAACATTATCATCTGCAATTATTACTTTAATTTTTCTCCACATATCAACATTTCCTCCTTTTAATTCGCTATTTATTTGTATTATTGTCTCTTTAGCTGCAATTGAAAAGATTTTCTTTAGATTACTTTTTAAGTATTCATTTACGTCATCCACATAATCAAATATTCCTTCATATATTTGTCTTTTCACTTTTTTATCTAACTTTTTATTTTCTTCAATATTTTGTAATATTTTATTTATTCTATTTTCTTTATTACTCTTTACTATTTGTAATAATAATTCATCAAAATTTTGTTTTTCACAAACTTTTTCTATTAAATCAAATTTTATTTCTTCCATTTTCCCCTACTTTACATACTTTTTTTCTTTTGGTTTGAATAGTCTACCAAGATTAGCAAATAAATATTGTAAAATATAGCATAATAACTATTGCGAAAGGATTTAATTTATTATGAAAGTAAAAAAATTAAATGGAAAATCAAATGTATTAGGTAAAAATGTTAAGAAATATAGAGAATTAAAACATCTAACCCAAAGAGAATTATCTGATAAAATAGCTCTTTTAGGTGTAGATATATACCACTCTGATATTTCTCTAATTGAAAATCAAAAATTGTTACTAAAAGATTTTGAAATCATAGCCATTTGCAAAGCTTTAAATATATCTTATGAACAATTATTTGAAGATACAGATAATATATTTGATTAGTTATTTGCTAGTTTTTACAATTATATTAATTATAATATTTTTGATTATTTTAATCAAATGCTTATATAGAATATGTGATTTTCCATATTCTTTTTTATTTTCCTCCTTCCCTCAATTTTTTCGTTTTTTATTGCATCTATTTAGTACATTTGTTGTTTCTTTTTTCCATTATAGCATATTCTCTCAAAATATTGAACTATTTTTCAAAATTCTCTCAATTTATTGAGAGGTTTTAGAACATGAATTTGGTAAAATTATTTAAGTTTAGAAAGGTCGTGAAAATATGGAATTTTCAGATGTTGTTGCTTTAAAAATAAAAGAATTAATGAAAGAAAAAAATGTTTCTATTTATAAATTAGAAAGTTTGACAGGAATATATAGTTCAACAATTACATTATTCCTTAATAGAAAAACTAAAACGATTAGACTTGAAAATCTATTATACATTTGCGAAGCATTAGGAACTAATTTATCACAATTTTTTGCTGATGAGAGATTTAATGAATCTGAAGCTAAACATTGGCTTAAAAGAAATAAAGAAAAGTAATAAAAATTTAATTCTATTACTTTTCTTTATTTTTATTAAAATTGTTCTTTATAGCATTCTTTTATAATTTCATTTTTTTCATCTTCTGTTAGTTCTCTTTTTACTTCTTTGATTTTCTCATTTATTTTCTTAACAACACTTTCCATTGTTATATCTAATAGTTTAGTAGAATATATTTTCTGATCAAGTTTAATTCGATTTTCTATCTTTTCTTCTCTATTCATAAAATAATAAACTGCTAAACTAATTCCTAATACTATACCTAATGCAAAATATGTGTATTGATTCATTTTACTTTCCTCTCATTCTTTAAAAGCTATCATATATTCATTAATTTCTACTTTTCTTTTTGCATTTTGATATTCAAATTCTGCATTTGTAAAATAAACTTTATATCCTTTGTTTTCAAAATAATCTCTACTTATTCTTAATACCTCATCAATTTCTTCTTCTGACAAGTTGTCTTTTACTTTTAGCTCATAATATGAATATCTTATATAATCTTCGTTTTCTTTTTCTTTGCTTTTAATTAGACTAATAGTAAATCTTTTTAATTCTGTTTCTGTCATTTGTTTCACTTCCCAAAATTTGTTTTCTATTGATTTTACCACACTTTTTGAAAAATTACATTAGTTTTTAGAAATTTTTATTCTAATAAAGAGCCTACATTTTCATATAGACTCTCGAAAATAAAAGGGGATGTGTGCTAATTGTTTAACTACAATTAGCACTATAATTATTGCTCCAATATTTTATCTGCCTCACTTTGTGTAAGATATTTATATTCTATCATTTTATTTATTACCTGTTTCTGTCTTTGTTTTGCAAGTTCTGGATTCTTGGTTAGAGAATATACTGATGGTGCATTAGGTATTCCTGCAAGCATAATTGCTTCATAATCTGTCATTTTTTTGGGTTCTTTTCCAAAATATTTTCTACTTGCTTCTTTTACTGTATAACACCCCTCTCCAAAATAGCTTGTATTCAAATATAATTCCAGTATTTCATCTTTATTATAGTTCTTTTCTATTTCAAAAGACATAAATACTTCAGCAATTTTTCTTGTTATTTTCTTTTCTTGTGTAAAATAGATATTTTTTGATAATTGTTGTGTAATAGTACTTCCACCTTCTACAAAGCTCATTGCTTTTATATCATTTATAGTGGCTCTACCAATTGCTATTATATCTATTCCATTATGTTTATAAAATCTATGATCTTCAACCGAAATTACTGCTTTTATATATATTTCTGGTACTTCTTCAATTTTAGTATAGTTTTCTTTTTCTTTAATAGTTTCTACTTTTTCTGTAAGAGGTATTTTAGAAATTGCATCCTTATACATATCATATCCATTACCTACTACTAATAATACTATACTTATTAAAAATACTATTGCTACAAATATTATATTTTTTATTACTTTCATTTTAACCACCTCTTTTTTTGTGGCATTACTTATTTTGTATAATTTGTTTGAACTTTTTTAGGAAGTTCATCATATTGCACTTCTTCCCAAGAATGTACTCCTAGAGTTTTTACTTCTAACTTTAGAAAAGCATCTTCTTTTAGTTCTCTACTTGTTTTAAATTTTAATTCTTTTTTCTTTCCTTTTTCATTATAGCACTCTAAAGTATATTTATATTTCATATCATCTGTACTAGATAGTTTTTCTATTTTAGTATTGTCTATTTGAGTAAAGTAAGCTGATTCATAATTTTCAAAAAAGTACAATATTGCTACACAAATTGCTATTGCTACAACAACTGCTATAATCATAGGTATTTTTTCTTTTAAACTTTCCATATCATTTTCTCCTATTCTGATATAATATCAATATTTCCCTTGAAATCATCTAATTTTATAGTTAAATAATAGCTCACACCTTCAATATAAATATTATCTTCATATTCTCCTGTATCATCTATTAAAGTTTTTTCATTATATCCTAGTTTAGCAATTACATTGATGTTACCACTTTGTTTTTCTACTTTTATTTTTAATCTTATATGATCTCCGTTTTCTCTATATAAAGCAGTTCCTCCAAAAATTGTTTCTTCTGATGTTACATTATCATATTCTGCTTTATATGTTCCAACATATTTATCTGTTCCAAAAACTCTTTTTCCTTCTATATCTTTGTCTTTTGATAATACTGCTACACAAAAATTTTGTAAAAATGTATTATAAGCATTTATAATTTCATCTTTTGGAAAGTTCCAATCGCTTGTACGAATACTTGACATTATAACTATGATAAATGCTATAATTCCAATTAAAATCCATTTAAAGAATCCGAATATAAACATAGACTATTCCTCCTCTTTAATGATATTTTTACTTCCAAAGTATGTAGCCAAGAAATATGCACCATAAATTATACCAATAATAATAACTGTTGCTATAATAGATGGTAATAAATCTTCTGATTTTGCTAATCCTGCCATTATTGTCATAGCAAATTGTATTCCAAATATTGAGTGGATAATTGCTAAAATTAATGGTAACCCAAAGAATATTATTATTTGTCTAAATAATGCCCTATTTATCATCTTTTCATCACAACCAATTTTTCTTAAAACCAAATATCTCTGTTTGTTGTCTGAACTTTCTGTTAATTGTTTTAGTGCTAAAATAGCTGCACTTGCAATTAAGAATATTATCCCTAAATATATTGCTATAAAGGTTACTATTGATGCCACTCCTACACTTGATTGTATAATAACAATTTTTGTAATTCCATCTAAGTCTATTCCTTTGTTATCTAAATTTTGTAAAAGAATAGAATTATTGTTATCAGCAAAATTTTTTTCGATTTCTTCTTTTTCTTCCTCTGTTTCTACATTGTAATTTGCTACAAAAACTGTTTTTTCTTTCATATCTTCTGTTAATGGGCAATTATCTGGAACTAAAATAATACCTGTATTGATATGGCTTGCTGCCATTTCTATATATCCATTTTTACAGTTTGCATATTTAGATTTATATTCTCTTCCTGCTATTGTTAGTTTATGTCCTCCTTCATTTAATACTTGATTTCTTATTTCTGCCATATTATCATAATCACAAAGAACTATATATTCATCATCTTTTAGTTCATATTGCTCTGTTCCATATAATTTTGCTATTTTATTATAATCTGATATTTTCACTATTGCTTCTGCTGCACCATAGTCAAGCTTTGGAAATTGTGCTTTTACTTTTCCATAATCTTCTCCAAAAAAATCTTCCCAAGTTAAATCATTTGAAGTATATATTGGTATTTCTACCACATCTTTTAATACACTCATATCTAATCCATTATTTTTTAAAGTTTCTGTAATAGATATTCTCGAATCAGCCATTGCTTCAGCTGTAGATGTAATCTCTTTTCCATAAGTACCATATTGTAAATATTTTTCTGGTAAATTAGCTGTTTTAGATAAGTTCAAATCTACTGGTGTCATATCTGCTAATTCTCTTTGCATTGTATTTCTTAATGATAAACTAACTGATAAAATACTGATTGTCATAAATAGCATTAGACATATAATACTCATACTAATAATTGTTGTATTAATCTTGTTATTAATTTGTCTTAATACAAACATATTTGTATCTTTTAAATATGTACTTTTCATTTTTTGGGCAACTTGTATTACAAATCCTGATAAAGACCAGAATATTGAGATTGTACCTACAATTCCCATTAAAATTGGTGGTAATATTTTATCTGCTGTTGTAAGAGAATTGACATCTCCTGTTACTTTCCAATAAGCATATCCTAATATCCCTGCTCCAAATAAGAAAACTAATATTGAAATTACAGGGTTTTTTATTTTTATGGATTCATTCTTCTTAGTTGCATTTAATAAGTTAATTAATTTGTATCTTGATATTGTAAATGTGTTAAAGAACATTACAGCTACATACATTACTGCAAAGTAGATACAAGTTTTTATACAAGCATCTTTTGAAAATACAAATTGAAATTCACTCATATCTGCTTCAAACATTTTTGCAACTAATACTGACATGAATTGTGATGCAAATATACCTATAACTAGCCCTACAATTAGTGATATGATTCCTACTAATATTGTTTCAATAAGTATTATTTTTGATATTTGCCTTTTCCCCATTCCTAAAGTCATATATATTCCAAATTCTTTTTTCCTTCTATTAATTAAAAAATTATTTGCATATACAATCAATAACCCTAATACTACTGCAACAAATACTGATATATACCCTAACATATTTATCATAAGTTTTATAATATCTCTTGTTGATTGTGATACCTCTAGCATTGCTTGTTGACTATCTATTGAGTTAAACATATAAAATATCGCTACACCTAATACTAGTGTTAGAAAATAAATTGCATAATCTTTGAAGCTTTTTTTCATATTTCTTATAGATAACTTAAATAACATCGTTCAAATCACCTCCAAGAAGTGTTTGCACCTCAATTATCTTCTCAAAGAATTGTTTTCTTGTATCATTTCCTTTAACTAATTCATTAAAGATTTTTCCGTCTTTTATAAATATAATTCTATCTGCATAACTTGCTGTAAAAGCATCGTGTGTTACCATTAAAATAGTTGCATTTAATTTTTGATGTAAGTAATCAAATGTCATCAATAATTGTTTTGCTGATTTACTATCTAATGCACCTGTTGGCTCGTCTGCTAATACTATTTTAGGATTTGTTATTATTGCTCTTGCAGCTGCACATCTTTGTTTTTGCCCTCCAGATACTTGATATGGGTATTTATTTAATATACCTAAAATATCTAATTTTTTAGCCATATCGTGAACTCTATTATTAATTTCTGTTGCATTTACTTTTTGAATTGTCAATGCTAAAGCTATATTTTCATAAATTGTTAATGTATCTAATAAATTAAAGTCTTGGAATATAAAGCCTAGTTCCTCTCTCCTAAATTTATTTAATTTATTTCCTTTAAGCCTTGTAATATCTTCTCCGTTTATAATGATATGTCCTGCTGTTACTCTATCAATAGTAGATACACAATTCAAAAGTGTAGTTTTACCAGAGCCACTTGCTCCCATAATTCCTACAAACTCTCCATTTTTTACATTAAAGCTAATATTGTCTATTGCTTTTGTTAAATTAGATTTGTTTCCATAGTATTTTTCTATGTTTTTAACCTCTAATACATTTTCCATCTAAAAAACTCCTTTCAATTCTTTGTGTATCTACATTATAAATTCATTTTAAAATAGTTGCCATCGATTTATCTTACAATAACATTACATTTTTTGTAAGATTTCTCATTTATAAAATAAAGCCCATAACTAATATGGACTTACAAATTCATAAAACTGCTTTTAGGGAATATAATTCTTACTTCTGTTCCTATATCTTTTTCTGAATTTAATTCTATTCCTAATCCTAATTTGTTGCATAATTTCTTACATAGATATAACCCAATACCAGTAGATTTCTTGTTTATTGTTCTCCCATTTTCTCCTGTAAAACCTTTTTCAAAAACTCTTGTTATTTCTTCTTTTTTTATTCCAACTCCATTATCTTTTATATATAAAACAACATTTTCTCTTTTTGAAATAGCATATATTTCTATCTTTCTATCTTTAAATTTTGAATACTTAATTGCATTTTGTATAATCTGATTTATTATAAAAACTGCCCATTTGCTATCTGTATATACTTCTTGTTCTAAATCGTGTAATTCTATACTTGTCTTACTTGAAAGTAATGCACTTTTATTTTTTAAAATTGCTCCATTTACTATTTCTTGCAAATTTGATTTTGTGACAACATAATCTTTGTTAGCGGTATTACTTCTAGCATAAAACAATGCTTGTTCTGTGTAATTTTCTATTTCATCTAATTCTTCATCAATACTTTTTGTTATTTCATTTTTATTATTTTCAATAATCAATTTAGATGTAGCAATTGGTATTTTTATTTCGTGAATCCATAATTCTATATATTCTTTATAATCTTCTTGTAATCTCTTATAAGTATTTACATTTTCTAGCATAGATTTGCCAGCTTCTTGCATAGATTTTTTTAATATTTTGCCCTCAAGAAAATCTGGAGTATTTATTATTTCTGATATTAAGTATTTATCGGCTAATTCATCTAAATTACTTTTTAATTCATTATAAAAATTCTTCTTTTTTCTATATTCAATAGCAATATCTATACCAATTATTAAAATCGGACATATTGCAATATAAAGCCTTGTAAATACTCCAATTTGTGTATAAGGTAATAACAATATCTCCGAACTTACTATTAAAAATAATAATAAAAAAATCAATAATATCTTTTCTTTTATAAAATCTTTAAATCTCATTTTAATAGATACCCCTGTCCCCTTCTCGTTTCAATTTGGTCTATTAGTCCTAATTCTGTGAGCTTCGTTCGTAATCTTTTTATATTTACATTTAATGTATTATCATCAACAAATTCTTCACTTTCCCATAAATAGTCCATTATTTCATCTCGTGATATTACTTGTTGTCTGTGTAAAACTAAATACTCTAATATTTTATATTCATTTTTTGTTAGTTCAACCTTATTATCTTCTTTTTCTGCAATTCTCCCTGCTGTATTTAATACAAACTCTCCACAGTCTATTTTATCTGGATTATTTCCTGCATTTTGATTTCTTCTTAATAGTCCGACAATTTTGGCAAGAAGTATTTGAATGTTATATGGTTTTGTTACATATTGATCTGCACCATAATTTAACGAAAGTAATTCATCCATTTCATTATCTCTGCTAGTTACCATTATAATAGGCACATTAGATGTTTTTCTTATTTCTTTGCAGATAAATTCTCCATCTGTATATGGTAAATTTATATCTAGTAATAATAAATCTACTTTTTCATTAAGTATATCTTCTACTGCATTATCAAACTTGTTTAGACTTGTTGCAACAAATCCATTTTTATTTAAAAATGTTTCTAATTCGCATCGCAATTTTTCATCATCTTCAATTATTAGTATTCTTTTCATTTTGTTAACCTCCATTAGCATTATATCATATTTTGTCTAATATGTATCTTACATTTTTCGTAAGATTTCTATGCAAAAAATATAGATTAGTTATGTTTCAAACTAATCTAAGCAACAACTTGTAATTTTTCTCTATCTTTCATCATCTAAAATTTGTATTTTAACAACTTCTGTTAATGGAGTAGGACTAATAGATGTAAGCATTTCGTCAGTAAAAGTAATTGCAATATTGTTTCCCACTTTGAAATCTGAAACTTTAATCTTTTCGCCTCTCCAAGTCATATCCATACTATTATCTACTTTAAAAGTGAAATTTCCTCTATAATTTATGTCGTTTATTTCTAGTCCTTTTACATTAATGTGGAAGCTACCATCATTGTATTGCTTTATACTTTCAATATTTGCATAAAATGTTTGCCCAACTACTTTCCTAATTGCTAAATCATTCTTTGGAGCATTTTGTTGCCCTATAAATAAACCAACTACAAAACTTATTCCTATAATTACTATCATTCCTATTACAATAAAGACTTTTTGTTTACTACTCATAAATATTCCTCTCTTTCTAATTTATAAATACAAATTACTATTTTTCTAACTAATTACTAAATTGTAATTTTTTGTTATGATTACTTTTTCATAATCTTTTCAAATCTAAACATTCCATCATCTTCTTTATAACAATCTAATTGCATATTTGGATCAGGATGTTTTTCGTTAAAATATTCAACTATATGAAATCCTAATCTATTTACATAGAAATGTATATTTCTTTTATCAAAATATGGCGTACAGGTTTCCCATATTTTAGTATTTGGATATAAATCTTCTATTTGTTTCCATATTGATTGTCCTATTCCTTTGCTTTGAACTCCAACTTTTACAAATAAAAAGTCTAAATGATTATGATTTGTTTCTTTATCTATTGTAACAACAACGCCACCAACTATTTGATTATTTTCAAGCATTTCATAAGCACAACTATTTTTATTATTAAGGTCATTGTCAATATCATTTTCTGGTAAAATTTGCTCTTTGCTTTTACCATATACAGCTTCATATCCATACTGAAAAGCATCTATCATAAGTTGCTTAAACTCTTTTATATTTTCATTTCTTAATCTTACTAATTCCATTTATAATCTCCTAAATAACATGTAATTTTATAGTTACTTTTTACTTGATAAATCTCTGCAAGTTTCAATTACTATTTCCTTTAACTTTTCTCTATTATCTATATTATCAACAAAATACATAGCTTTCGCACTTTCATAAGGTATTTGTTCTTGCATATTATATTTTTTATTACTATCTACTATCTTTACAAGTAGTCTATTATCGTATATTCCACCGAATAAAATCTTATTATAATATAATAGGTATTCTCCCATCATTGCTCTGCAATTTATATTATCTAACAAATCTAATTGTTCTAATATCAAATCTTTATAATCTGTTGTTTTATTAGTTACACCTAATTTTTCTCCTAGTTCTTCTTGTGTTATATTTTTTTCATTTCTACATTGTGCAATAAATTTTCCTATTTTTACTTGATCCATAATAATTACCTCCTACAATAAGGATAGTAATTTTGTCTTTACCATAGATGTAGAATACAATATAGGATGTTTGTTAATCATCTTAATTTTATAACTGCAATCTCTGGTCTATTAAATAGCCTTATACTGATTGGATAATTTCCAAGTCCACTTGATACATATAAATAAGAATTATTTATACTATATAATCCTTTAATATAATTTGTTTCTACATTTAATCCTTTTTGTACTATTTCTGGAAACCATATTCCTCTATTTATTATTGCACCTAAAAATGGAAGTCTAACTTGTCCTCCATGTGTATCTCCACATAATGATAAATCAATTCCAAATTGTTCAAATTCTTCAAAGTTTGAAATATGTGCTAATAAAATGTTGTACTCTTCTTTATTAATTTCAAAAGCATTTTTCAAATCAAAAGTTGCTGAATAGTACTGATTTGTTATACCATATAAATTTATTTTTGTATTTTTTATGGCTATTGCTTCTTTTTTATAATCTAGAACATTTACTTCGTTATCTTTTAAATTTTGTATGAATTTTTCATCACAATCATGTTCTCCATTTACAAAATATACTTTATATGATTTTGCTAGTTCTTGGAGTAGCTTTAAAGCTATTTGTTTGCCTTTTTCATCTTTTGCTGTATACATATCTCCTGTTACACAAATAATATCAGGCTTTTCTTTTTCTATTTTTTTAATAAGTTCTTTGTTATTTCTTCCAAATAAACTTCCATGCAAATCTGATATTTGAATTATGGTTATTTCATCTACTATTTTTTCACTTTCTATTATTTCATAATTAGTTTTAATTGTAAATGTATTAAAATACCATATTATCAAACCTGCACATATTATTATTAAAATAATAAATTTTTTCTTTTTCATTTTTACCTCATTT
>ULMY01038537.1_pt1 | contig 17309 bp, 13 predicted proteins | sample 1951781 | NCBI WGS metagenome assembly ULMY01 (sample SAMEA4835563, study PRJEB28245) | human gut metagenome | biome: gut microbiome; material: fecal sample | place: Denmark | collected 2008
AGGAGAAAATGTCATTGACAGAAAAGACGGATAACAGAGATTCGGATGAAAAATTAGTTGAAATTGAAATGGAGCTGTTAAGATATTTTACGAAGATTCCAATGGCAGATCAGTTTGTACATCCAGATCCTCGAAGATAATGGTACACGGCTTAATGAAATTATCACAAAACACCTTGATGATGATATCTGGGAGCTTCGTCCAGGCAATAACTGTGTTTTATATTTTATATCAAAATCTTACACATCGAAAAACGGAAAGCAAGAAGAGAACCATAGCTTTCTTCTACTGTCCAGGTATCACATCCCCAGCAGATTTTATCAATCTGGTCCATTTCAATCAACTGATGCAACACCCGGTTTGAAACGGTGTATGATAGAATCGAAATCCAGGTCAGATCCAGATAAAGATTCGGATATTTTTATCAATCGGCAAGCTGCAGAGGAAGTTATCTATAGACAAGTCAGGATTATCACGTTAAGATATAGAAAAAGTAAGTAATATGAAAGAAGAAAACAGAATATGTAAAGGAGAAAATGAATGGAATACTCTGCAATTATTCATGATATGGACAAAAGATTCTGCTATGCAATAGATAAGGATTTATTTGTGATACGCATCCAGGTAAAAAGAGATGATATAAAGGAAATAATTCTTCATTATGAGGATAAGTATATACCAATGGAATGGAAGGATACACGAAAGACAATTCCAATGAAGAAGGTTGCCACCTCACAGTTTCAGGATTATTATGAAGCACAGATCCAGATGCATCTGATATGTCTCCGTTATTTTTTTGAATTTACGGATATGCAGGGGGAAAAAGTATATTACGGCAATTATGAGTTTAGTAAGGAATGTATTACAAACAGAGACAGAATGTTTGACTGCCCGCAGAATCTACGGGAGGAAGAAATGTTTGTGGTGCCAAAGTGGGCAGAAAATAAGGTCGTATATCAGATTTTTCCGTCCCGTTTTGCATCATCACAGCCGGTAGACAAGGAAGTATGGTATAAAGCACCAGTTACGTCTATGGATAATCTGCATGGTGATCTCAGAGGAATTATAGAACATCTGGATTATGTCCATAGTCTTGGAATTGATGTTTTATATATGACACCAATCTTTAAATCAAATTCAAGCCATAAATACGATACCATTGATTATTATCAGATAGATCCCTCATTCGGAACAGCAGAGGATCTTAAAGAGCTGGTACAAAAAGCACATGAATATGGAATGAAAGTGGTTATGGATGCGGTGTTTAACCATACAGGAAAGGAATTTTTTGCATTTGAAGATATTTTGGAAAAGGGAAATAAGTCTAAATATCTGGACTGGTATTTTATTGATGAATTTCCACTTAAAAGTGAAAGGGGAGAGATTCCAAACTTCAAATGTTTTGGTTATTATGGTGGAATGCCAAAATTAAATCTGAAAAATCCTGAAGTTGAAAAATTTATTACAGATGTTGCATGCTATTGGATCAGGGAATGCGATATAGACGGATGGAGAATGGATGTAGGAGATGAAATCAGCCATTTTTTCTGGAAGAATTTTAGAAAAGCAGTTAAGGCAGTAAAGAAAGATATGCTGATAATTGGAGAAATCTGGCATTATGCAGGAGATTTTCTTGAAGGAGATGAATGGGATACGGTCATGAATTATCCGTTTTATCTGAATATGATAGATCTGCTTGCAGATGAAAAGATTACGGTCAGCCAGTTTATACAGAATCTTGGATATTTGAAAGGACGCTTAAATAAGAAATGTTATCCTCTTATGTGGAATCTGATAGACAGCCATGATACAGCAAGATTTTTACATTTATGTAAGAATAATAAGAAAAAGCAGCATTTGGCAGCAGCTTTTCAATTGTTATTGCCGGGAATGCCGATGATTTATTATGGAGATGAGTATGCGATGCCGGGAGCAAACGATCCGGATTGCAGACGTGGCATGTACTGGGATGAAGAATACCAGGATAAAGAGATGTTTGAATGGTATAAACAGCTGTTACAGGTTCGAAAAAAATATAAATGTATCGTAGAAGGTGAATTGATTGAGGCAATCACAGGGGATGAGGAAGAAACCATTGTTCTGATTAGAAAAAATAGTGAAGAGACCATGGCATTGATTTTTAACTGCAGCAGCAGTGAGAAGAGATTTAATGAGTATGAGGGAAAATATAATTTGCTTGGAGAAGAACTGTTTGACGGAAAAGTTGAGGGACTTGATGCCGCAGTAATAGTGCTTTAAAATAGTTACAGAGGAAGAAGATCATGTCAAAAGATGAATATTTAATTACAGATGCTCCCCTTAAAGCACTGACTGTTTTTGCAATGCCAATGATTTTCGGAAGCTTTTTTCAACAGGTCTACAATATGGCTGATTCAATCATTGTGGGTCAGTTTGTTGGATCTTCTGCCCTTGCGGCTGTTGGTGCCTGTGCTGCCCTTACGAATGTATTCATTTGTATAGCACTTGGTGCAGGTGTAGGTGCAGGTGTACTTGTGAGCCGTTATTTTGGTGCCAGAGATTATAGTAAAATGAAAACAATAGTATCAACATCATTGATTAGTTTTCTGGTTCTTAGCATACTTCTGGGAGTTACTGGCTTTTGTTTTTCACGTTCCATGATGGGCTTATTACAGACACCCGCTGATATACTGGAGGAAGCAGTACTATATCTTCGTGTTTATTTTGTGGGATTTCCGTTTCTGTTTATGTACAACATTCTTTCAACGATGTTTACTTCAATCGGTGAATCAAAGATTCCATTATACCTTTTGATTTTTTCTTCTGTTCTGAATATTATGATGGATCTTTGGATGGTAGCAGGCCTTGGTCTGGGCGTGTTCGGTGCAGCCCTAGCCACGCTTATTGCACAAGGTATTTCGGCAGTATTTTCGTTTTTAATCTTTTTATACCGGATACGCCAGTATAAGAGTCCGGCTCGCTGGTTTGACGGGAGGGAATTACGTTCCATGCTCCGCATTGCTGTACCGTCGGTTCTCCAGCAGTCAACAGTGTCAATTGGTATGATGATTGTACAGGCGGTTGTAAATCCGTTTGGTACACAGGCTCTTGCAGGTTATGCGGCAACGATGAGGGTAGAGAATGTTTTTTCACTGATATTTGTGTCCATAGGCAATGCAGTCTCGCCGTATGTTTCCCAGAATCTTGGCGCAAAGAAAATCGGGCGTCTAAAAAAAGGATACCACGCTGCACTGGTGTTAGATTTATGTTTTGCAGTCCTTGCTTTTATAGTCATTGAAACACTGCATACCCAGATTTCCTCATTATTTCTGGGTAAAGATGGAACAGCGCTGGCATATCAGGTGTCTGGAGATTATATGAGATGGCTCGGCTTCTTTTTCATTTTTATGGGTATCAAGATGGCAACAGACGGAGTTCTTCGGGGACTTGGAATCATGCGTCCATTTCTCATTGCAAATATGGTAAATCTTGCAATTCGTCTGTCAGTTGCTTTGATACTCGCACCGCGTTTTGGCATTGCATTTGTCTGGCTTGCTGTACCGGCTGGCTGGCTTGCAAATTTTCTGATTTCTTATGTGGCACTCAGAAAATCATGGCCAGACGATAAGATGGCTTTTGCTGCTATAGAAGATGGTGCAGCCGTTTTTATAGAAAAATACTGTAAATAGCTGTCTTTAAAAATGACGAAAAACCAAAGCAGGAAGTGTTAAATTTTATCAAAAAAATAGAATTTGAAAATTAAAGCTGAAAAGTCGTTGACTTTTGAAAAAATTCTGATATAACAAGGTCTAGAAAAAATTAAAATAAAGAGAAAGGAAATAAGAATCAATGTTTTCACAAAAAGATAAAATGAAAAGTAAATTAGAAAACATGCATCTGCAGGAAAGGATAAACTATGGCTACAGAAAAGTCATTATTATGATGTTAATTTCAGGCTTGCTTTCTATAGTGGTCATAGGTGTTTTATTTGCTAATATGGTACATTATATAGAAAATGTTACTGTAGCAGATCAGGCAGTAAAAATATGTAGAATTAATGTGAATGCGGCAGCAAGAAATATCAGGGAAATGGCATTAGATGATGATACTTCTTCATATGCCGGTTATGAGAAAACAGTAGAAAAGCTGCTGAAAGAAGTTGATTCTGAACTGAAAAATTTAAAGGGAACCGGAATTATTCCTGACTCAGATTATGAGGAATATTCATCAGCCCTTTCGGATTGGGGAAACATTGGTTATTCTATTATAGAAAAAATTAAAAGTGGTGATAAGGAAAAAGCAGTTGATGAAATCATGAATGATTGCACACCTGCATTAAATAAAGCGGTGGAAATCGCAATAAGATTAGATGATGTGACAGACCAGGAGAGCAGCAGGGCTGCCAGAACTACATTTACTTTTGCTATAGCAGGAATTGTATGTATTATAGTGTGTTTATTTTTGGCATGGATACTGACAAAGAAAACAGGTAAAAAAGTCCTGGATACAATTCTTGAACCTTTACGGGCAGTTGAGGATGTCGCAAAGGAACTGACAGAAGGAAATTTACACAGTACACTGGATTATCGTTCAGAAGATGAGATTGGAAGACTGGCACACAGTATGCGTAAATCAATCCGTATCCTAGGAAGCTATGTAGACGATATTGACCGTGCAATGAAATTGTTTGCAGAAGGAAATTTTGATGTTAAACCGGAAGTAGAGTGGCGGGGAGATTTTGTCGGAATTTTAAATTCTTTTATGCAATTTGAAGAAAGTATAGGAGAAACGATTAAAGGAATTCAAAATGTTTCCAATGAAGTTTCAAGTGCAGCAGACCAGGTAGCATCAAGTTCTAATGATCTTGCAGATGGAGCTACAAATCAGGCGGCAGTAGTAGAGGAACTGACAGCAACAGTTGCAGGTGTATCTGAACAGGTAGAAAATAATTCAAAATCTGCAAAAGAAATTAGTGGAAAGGTGGATGAGCTTGGAAATGCCATTTTAGAAAGTAATGGTAAGATGCATGAAATGGTTGATTCCATGCATGAAATTAATGAAGCATCAAAAGAAATTGACAAAATTATTGCAACAATTAATGAAATTGCTTCCCAGACAAATCTGCTTGCATTGAATGCTTCTATCGAAGCAGCAAGGGCAGGAGAAGCCGGAAAAGGATTTGCAGTTGTAGCAAATCAGGTAAATTCGTTAGCGGACCAGAGTGCCCAGGCAGCGAAAGAATCTGCAATGTTGATTGAAACCTCTGTGAAGGCAGTAGAAAAGGGTATGGTGATTGCAGGACAGACTGCGGCGCAATTGGAAGATGTTGCAGAGAACTCTAAAATAATTACAGAAGAAGTTACAAATATTGCGGAAACGTTAGAAACACAGACAACAGAAATCCGGCAGATTAATGAAGGAATTGAACAAATTAATGATGTTGTACAGACCAATTCTGCAACATCTGAGGAATGTGCAGCTGCCAGCCAGGAGATGAGTAGCGAATCAGAAAATCTGCGTGAAATGATTCGTAAATTTAAAGTGGCAGAATTAGAAAAAACAGTATAATACGATAATGATTTCCAGCTATAATTTCTACCACAGAATAGAAAGTTTATCAGTATAAAAATTTTATAAGAAAGGCACTTATACTATGGATACAAACATACGCAGACTGCTCAAGGAAATAGGAGCAGAAGATTTAATAGAAGTATTTGCACCATGTATGGATGACTATCTTTATATTATAGATTTACAGAAAAATACCCTTATCATTTCACAGGCAGCGGTGAAGCGTTTTAAGATGCCGGGCAATTCATTTGATAATGCTGCCGACAGTGTCCGCTATTTTGTATATGAAGAAGACCGCCCGATGATTAGGGAACATTTACAGCGGATTGCGGATGGAAACGAAAAAAATCACAATCTGCATTACAGATGGCTTGATAAAGATGGGATGCCGGTATGGATTAACTGCCGTGGAAAGGTAATCCATGATAAAGATGGAAAACCTCATTATCTTATAGGCTGTGTAAACGAAATTGGAAATATACAGCGGGCAGATAATGTCAGCGGACTTTTGGGTGAAAGAGAAATGCATTCCTTTGTTTCTTCCCATATAAAAGACAGCTCGTCAGTATTTTTAATACATATAGGGATTGATGGATTTAATGCGATTAATGGTACATTAGGCGTAGATTATGGAAATTATGTGTTGAAAAGTGTTGCTGACGGTATCAAGGAATGTCTTTCTGATAACCAGCAGCTGTACCATCTTGTTGCAGATGAGTATATGATTGTTGATCTGGAAAGCCATACAAGAGATGATGTTATGCTATTGCAGAAGGAAATATGTAAAAAAATAGAAGATTTTATTATTTCTGAAAAATATAAGGTGGTTTTTACAGTATCTACCGGAATTATCCATGCAACGAAGCTCTTAAAATATTATGACGAGTATCGTAAAATAGCGGTTTTCTCTTTAAAACAGGCAAAGTCCATGGGAGGAAACGGAGTATATTTTTTTGAAAAAGAAGATTATAAGTTATTTTTAAAAAAAGAGAAAATAAAAAGTGCACTTCGAGGTGCCGTGACAAATGAATTTGAAGGATTTGAAGTATACTATCAGCCGATTATAGATTGTTCCTCGGGAAATATAATTGGTGCGGAAGCGCTTATGAGGTTTTCCATGTATTCAGGTGGAAAAAAAGAAAGTATCTCGCCTGTGGAATTTATACCATTACTGGAAGAAACCGGGCTTATTATTCCGGCTGGAAGATTTGTATTAAATGAAGCTGCGGCAATGTGCCATGAAATGCGGCAGTATATACCGGGATTTAAGGTTAATGTAAATATATCTTATATTCAGATGATGAAAAGTGATATCTGGAAGGACATACTTTCGTCTATAGAACAATATAATCTTCCGCCGGAGAGCCTGTGTGCGGAACTGACAGAAAGCGGATATACGGATATGACACCGTATTTTTATACGCTTCGGAAGAAATTCGAAGAGAAAAAAATACAGTTTATTCTGGATGATTTTGGCACAGGTTTTTCAAATCTACATTGTATTGTAAACATGAATCCTAATTATGTGAAACTGGATAATCATTTTACAGCAAAAGCTATGAGTCAAACAAGGGACTTTGAGCTGTTAAAAAAAATAGTTGAACTGGTACATAGTATAGATATCAAAATATGTATAGAAGGTGTAGAAAAAGAAGAGTGGTATCAAAAGCTGAAAGAAATACATGCTGATTATCTGCAGGGCTATCTTTTTGGCAGACCATGTGATAAAAATCAGTTTTTAAATCAGTTCATATGTAAAGGTATCAACTAGCAAACTTTCTTAATTTTCATTTCTATTTTGGAAAAGGCTTCTTGAAGGAAAATTCTACCTGTGATAAAATAAAATTAATTATACTTACAGGGAAAGTAAGTACCCGGCTGCAGGACATATCCAGGGAACTGCCAGTATAGTGGCAGGTTTTTACGGTTTGCTCCTGCTATTTAGTGAAAAATAAAAAATCATGGAGGATTTTTACAATGGAAGAAGCAAAGCAGAACATCAAACAAAAGAAGGATTCTTACAATCTGAGAATTGTGACGGCTGTACTGGTATTAACAGTGCTGGTTTTAGGGGAATTATATGTGATGATTAACTATCCGTCCAATTATGTGGCATTGATTGTACTTACAGTTGTAGCACTGGCTGATATTTATATTCTGATTGCCAGTGCAATCCAGAAAAATTATAAGAAAGAGATTGACCAGTACGAACAGTATGATAATCTGTTTAAGTCAGAAAAAGCTTCTTATCTTGTAACCCGCAAATCCTTTGAAGATATTGCGGATCAGCTTGATCGTATCGAAGAGGCAGCCGGTTCACCGACAAAGGACATCATAGATGCACAGAAATCCATTGCCAAAGTTACCATAAGCCGTAACAAAGAAAATTCCGATGCATTGATGAATTCCAACGACAAATTATTAGAGCAGATATTTAATCTTTCCGACCGTCTGGATAATCTTGAGAAGAACGTGTTAGAGCAGCAGCGTATCATAGTTGAGAATGCCAATAAAGACCTTCTCCTAAAACAGCAGGAAATGGCAGCTTCCGTGAAAGAAATGGAATTATCCATCCACAATACCATATTAGCTGAAGTTGGAAAAATAAATGGTGCGCCAGCTGTTGCTTATACAGCAGCACCGCTACAGCCATCATCAGCCGCACCAGTTGAGGAAGTAACGCCGGAAGAACCGGAAGCACCAATCAACGAAGTGATGCCGGAAGAACCGGAAGCACCAATCAATGAAGTAATGCCGGAAGAACCGGCAACAGAACCGGAGACAGCTGCAGAGGATATGCCGGATTTAGCAGAAGATGATTTATTAAATATAGATGCTTTATTCGGAAATGACGAAGCAGCTGAGACTACAAAAGAAGTAGCAGAAGAAACCGGATCTGCAGAAGAAAACAATGAACCGGAACCAGAAGAACCAGTTGGTTTTGATGATACACTTGGATTTGCAGATGAAGAACCGGAAGAACCTGCATTTACAGAAGAAATGGTAAATACCATTGATGAACCGGTTATGGAAATGAATTCCGACCCGAATCATATGATGACACCGGAAGAGATTGCTGCTTTGATTGCAAATGCTGATACAGCAGCTGAAGAAGAACCAGTTGTAACAGAAGATGCTATTTCAGAAGAATCTGAGCCGATAACGGAAGAGGAACCTGTGTCAGAACCGGCAGCAGAGCCTGTTATCGAGGCAAATTCTGACCCGAATCACATGATGACACCGGAAGAAATTGCGGCATTATTTGCTAATATGTAATTTACAAAATTTTTAAAAAAAATAAAAAATTACTTGCAATTCGATAAATTCTATTATATAATAGTCCTTGCGTTAAGCAATGCGCCACTAGCTCAGCTGGCAGAGCACCTGACTCTTAATCAGGGTGTCCAGGGTTCGAACCCCTGGTGGCGCATGTAAAGTACCGATTTTGTGGACGTGGAGCCATGGGGTTGGTGCTTTTTTTTGTTATAAAAAATCCGTAAGAAGCTGTCAGTGGCAGGTTCTGTAGATGTAAATAAGGAATGATGAAGATATCGTTTATTTGTTCAGTATATTTTTTACTTCTTTAAAAGACCTTTGAATTGTAGTAAATTTAGTATGCAGGGCAGGCTTACGGTAGGAAAAAAGCAAAGCCTTTCTGGAAAAGCAGTTTGATTTGAATTTCATGAGGGCATACCCTTTTTTAGATATTATATGCAAAAGGATATAGAAAAATATATAAATATAGAGGAAATCATTTGGAAAAGAAAATTCTGATTGCCTGTGCAATGCAGCAGGATGAAATTGAAAAGTACAGAAAACAATTAAATATAACATATCCTGTTGTATATCTGCAACGTGGATTGCATAGAAACCCGTCTGTATTAAGAAATCTGCTGCAGCAGGAGATTGACAGGCACCAGGATGTGGATATAATCCTGCTCACCTATGGATTGTGCGGGCGGGGCACGGAAGGGATTGTAAGCTGGAATACCGAGCTTGTAATGCCACGTTTCCACGACTGTATCCACCAGCTTTTGGAGAATCATGTGGATAAGAATTCTCTTTATGCGACAAGAGCGTGGACAATTGACAAGGAGTCCATTGGAGGCCAGTGCCGCACCATTCTTGCTGCTTATGGCAGAGAACGGGGGATGGAAGTCTTAGATACAATCTATGGCGGTTATGAGAAGATTACTTTAATAGATACGCAAAGCTATGATATAAAGAAAACCAAAGATGGACTGAAAAGACCTGCAGAACTTCTAAATAAGAAGCTGGCGGTGGAGCCATCCGACTGCAATATTATAAGAAAGCTTTTATCGGGAAAATGGGATTGTAATTTCGTTCATCTTGAAAAAGGAGAGCGTGTCACAGAAAGACACTTTATATAAGAAAACCGGCTCCCTGACTTAGAATAAAATCTAATATCAGGAAGTCGGTTTTATGATGTATGCTCTGCAGTTTATTATTTTTTCATTTCGTCCATATAGACAGCAATTTTTTTATCCATACCAATAATATGGTTGGATAACCAGCCCAGCAGAAACTGAATCAGTTCCAGAAGATAAGTCTGCTGGTTATTGTCCATATCGTCAAGTTCTGAGAGGTCAATTTCTACCAGGCGTTCAACGAAAGCAGTGTGGGCACGCTTCTGGGCAGCCAGTTCCGGATAGTGCATCTTCTCCATCAGCATTTCCTCATCAGCAAAATGAAATTGTGTATAATCCTTTAATTTCACTAAAAGCCGCATAATTTCATCATATTTGTCATGCAGCAGATCGTTTTGAATCAGGTCATTGGTCTCTTTTATAATTTCAAAGAGACGGCGGTGCTCTTTATCCACAAGGTCAATGCCGGTCTTGTATTTGTCCGTAAAGGCAAATGGGTCTTCGGAAGTCCCTTCAACTGCGGACATTTTTCCAATCATCATATCACTGCTTAAGATATGGTGGTACAGCCAGCGTACCAGATAGGAAAGTAGTTCTTCGAAAGATGCTCTGGCAGCCTCTTTTGAGGACTTATCTAAAATAAAGGAATTGATTTTCTCAGCAAATTCAGCATGTTCCTTTTTCTGAAGAGGAAGCTCCGGGTCATGAATCTGTTCCATATAAGCCTCTTCATGGGCGAAATGTGTATTCGCATAATCCTTCAGATGAAGAAGCAGGCTCTGGGCAATTCCGGAAATATCTTCGGTTGTTTTAACAAGGGAAAGAGCATCATTTATTATCTGGAATAATTTGCGGTGTTCCTCATCTATTTGTGGAATATGAATCATACAATCTTCTGTAAATTCGTACATGGTATACATCTCCTTACATTGTATCAATGATTTATGCTACGATATATTATAAACCCTCAGAAGATAAGCCACAATAAAAAAAGAAAAATTTATAAAAATTTCACTGATAAACCAACTCCGACTGCGCAGGCAAATGGTTCATCTCATGGGTCATGCATCCGGCAGTGTCCATGCACTGTCACTATCGGAAAGGTCATAAAGGAATATTTCTGGAAGTAATCAGCTTGCAGATAGGATTTCCCCTGGAAGAGAATTTCTCTTCGTATTCGGTCATGATATTGCCTTCGTTCATGGCAGTATCATGGTGTAAATCTCTTGTAAATGCGTCCAGATTCCAGCCTGCAGCATCGATTTCTTCTAAGGAGAAGTCAAAAAGTCCTACGTTATCGGTCTTAAACTCAATCTGTCCGTCACCTTTTAAGACTTTGTCATAGCGCTCTAAGAACTGGCGGGAGGTCAGTCTTCTTTTGGCATGGCGGTCCTTTGGCCATGGGTCGGAGAAATTAAGATAAATGCGGTCTAACTCGCCTTTTTCGAAAAAGTCCGGCAGAAGTGCCGCATCTTCACACAGAAGGCGTAAGTTTGGCAGTGGATTTTCTTCCAATTTCTGGAGTCCGCGGTACAATACGCTTTCGTAACGTTCCATGCCAAGATAGTTGATATCCGGATTCCGGGCAGCTAAGTCCATGATAAAGCGTCCCTTGCCCATGCCGATTTCAATGCGGATCGGGTGGTCATTTCCAAATATTTCATTCCAGTGTCCTTTATGGGAAGCGGCATCCTTGATACAGAGGTCACTGGCTTCTACAGCCGGCGCAGCCGCCGGGATATTGCGAAGTCTCATAATATGAAATCCTTTCTACTTATATATATCTTTCGAAAACAATTTATCATATTTATGGTTTAAAAGAAAGAGAATTGTGAATATTAATGGAAAGGTATTGCACCATGGAAATGGATTGATATATACTTAAAGGTAAGAATGATTTAGGAGCAGCAGAAAATGAAAAAGAAAAAGAAAAAGAGAATATTAAGCTTCGGACTGGCAGTGTGCTGTTTTGTCGGCTTATTGGGTATAAACACACAAAAGGTAAAGGCGGCAGAGTACTGGCCCCAGGACCCGGAAACCGAATCACCCAATGCGATTGTGATGGAAGAGAGCACAGGAACGGTTCTTTATGATAAGAATTCCACGGAGCAGCATTGTCCGGCAAGTATCACGAAGATTATGACCACGCTTCTGGCACTGGAAAATTGTTCGCTGGATGAGACAGTAACATTTTCCAAAGAGGCGGTTTATAACACCCATGGTTCTGGAATCTCCAGGGATGTGGGAGAGCAGATGACCATGGAGGAATGCCTTTATGCAGTCATGCTGGAGTCTGCCAATGAATGTGCCTATGCGGTAGCGGAGCATGTAGGCGGAACCGTTGAGAATTTCGTTCAGATGATGAATGACAAAGCGGCAGAGTTAGGTTGTGTGAATACACATTTTAACAATCCACACGGACTATCTGAGGGAGAGGATGCAACCCTTCACTACACCTGCTGTTATGATATGGCACTGATTGCAAAGGCGGCTTACCAGAATGAGACTTTCCGTGTGATTACATCAACTAAGACCTATCAGATTCCACCAACCAACAAGCATGATGAAATCACCTATCTGCAGAATCACAATGAGATGATTCATGCCTTTAAAACCAGAGGACAGTATCTCTATGAATATTGTGTTGGTGGCAAGACCGGATACACCACAGCGGCAAACAGTACACTGGTTACCTATGCAGAAAAGGACGATATGACACTTATCTGTGTCATTATGAATGCCCAGTCGCCGGCGCAGTGGACAGATAGTATTGCATTGTATAATTATTATTTTGAGAACTTTTCGCTATATAATGTAGCTCAGAATGAGACAAGGCTTGAAAATGGAGAAATGGATATGGGAATGCTCAATACCAATTCCTCCTTTGTAAAGATAGACCCGGCGGGAAATATTGTTCTGCCAAAGAGTGCAGAATTCAGCGAAGCTACGCCAGCAGTAAGCTATGATAATACTTCGGATGATGTGTTGGCAAATATCAAATATACATTTGCAGGACATGATGTAGGCAGTGCGGATATCATTTCCACCGGAGTAAAAGCAGATACATTCTCCTTTGATAATGTAAAATCAGAAGAGATTTCTACGGAAGCAGGAACCAGAACCACCACGAAGCATAAGTTCCAGATAAATATCTGGAAAGTGTTATTGGGAATTCTCGGTGTCGCAGCTCTTGTGGTCATAGCATTTCTGATTTGGAGATTTGCGGATAATTTCTATATTATCAGACACAAATATTTCTCAAAGAGCAGACCGGATAAACGTTATAAAACCATAAAAAGAAACTATCGCAGCAAGAGGAGACGACGCAGAAGAAGAAAATAGTCTCGAAAATTGCAATAGAACAACTGAAAAAGACAAGAATAAAAAGAAACGACAATATTTAAATTTAAATATTGTCGTTTTACGTTATCTTGGACATTAACGTCAGGACGAATTATATTCTGATAATTTGTGGATAAATCCATTATTATTCTGTTATTGTAGCAGAGTTATCCACACTATTTGGATAATTATCATCAATTTGTGGATAACAGAGTCTGGAGGTAGGAAAGGATACGGCTGCGCTCCCTGGTGTAGATAATGATGCCATTATAAGCCTTTACCATAGTATCATAATGTCCCTTTAAGCTGATGGAAGAACTTAAAGTATACATCAGATAATCGGCAAGCTCGGTTGGTACTTCAATCAGTACCGGTTCGGATTCCGCCAGACTTTTTAAAGAAGCTTCACCGGATTGCAGCAGGCGGCTGATTTCTTTGTCCTGCTCAAATTGCTCTGATGTTTTATTTACAATAAAGTAACCTCTCTCATCCCGGGGCATATCCATTGCCTTGATGGCACGCTGCACCTGTTTGGTCAGCGCATCGGAAGCAGGGTAAAGGGACTGGAAATATCCCATAAAATCCGAAGCCTGACGGAAATGTTCATTGCAGCCCTTTTCTAATACTTCTGTGACCAGAATACGTTTGATAATCTTCTGGCAGGTTTCCCGGGAAGGGTTTTTTCGGGTAGTATTTTCTGTTTCCATAAATACCTCATTTATCAAAAACAAGCGTATATTCGAATAGACATATACGACATTAAGTATTGTTCCAAATAAATTATACGACAAGAAAATAACTTTTACAACGACAAATTAAAAAAATGGGACAAATTGCAACAGAAATTGACAAGCGGCAAAAATTAACTTATACTAGAAGAAAAATGCGAAGGAGCGATATCTATGAATGCGAAGCAGAAAGAGCAGACCATTGAAGAGATAAAGAAGCTTTTAGAAGAAAATAATGGCATTGTGAAAGCCGAAAAATTATATCCTTTGGGATTGACCTATAAAAGTATTCAGGGACTGGTGAAAGCCGGCATACTTGACCATGTAAAGAGTGGATATTATTCCATGGGGTATGAAGAGAAGCCGCAGGAAGAAATTATTCTGGGACTGTTTCCGGATGGAATCTTATGTATGGACAGCGCCCTTTACTATTACGGTTATATTGAGAAGCGTCCTTATGAATGGAGTATTGCCATTAGCAAGAATACTTCGAAGTCAAGGTTCCGCATGGAATATCCGGTGGTGAAACCATATTATACAGAGCCTGAAGTCATGGAGCTTGGCGTAACGGCCATTCCTTTTGCCGGTGGCGAGATGAAGATTTATGAAAAAGAGCGTCTTATCTGTGACTGCCTCAAGTACGAGGAACGTCTGGAGCGGGAGGATTTAAAGAAGGCGCTGCTGGCATTTATCAATGAGCCAAAGAAAGATATTGCAAAATTAATGGAATATGCCAGAGCCCGCAAGGTTGTGGCAAAGGTTCAGAGCAGAATTGGAGTGTGGCTGTAGTGGCAGAGTGCATACTGAGAGAATCATTGATCCGGCAGAGAAGTGAGGACTTGCAAATCCCTTTTGTGGACCTGCTTCCTTCTGCGGTAACCGAGTATTTTCTATATCAGATAAGTAAATCAACATTTGCAGAGAAGCTTTATCTTAGAAATGGCAGCAGCCTCGGTGTGGAGAATTATCGCCGGAAGAGAGTCTTTTCCCTTTCCTATTATTATCAGGTGGTAAAGGATGAGCATTTAACGGAAATGCAGTTAGGGCAGCTCATGAAAGAGGTGTTAAGCCGGAAGCCGGAGTATGTCTATCAGATAGAGAAAGAAAGGGCGGGCAGCTATCAGATAGAGGTGCTGGCAAAATCAAAGGAGCATGAAGTTCCCATTACCCTGCGTTTTCAGGAGCTTCGGGACGAGCAGATGCAGCCTGCCCATGGAGAATTGCCATTTTTCTTACAGGAGAATACGGTAATCCAGTTTCTGCAATATCCTTATGAGCAGGTTGTGGCAGAGAATTTTGTGGAAATCTTAGAGAAAATGGAATTAATCAACGACCTGTCCTGCTATGAAGAAATTTATGGAATCTTAAAGAAAGAGGCGTTAGATGGCAGAAAGGTTGAGCAGCAGATTATTGAAATTGGAACAAAGAGAGAGCTGTTCTTTGGAAAAGACCGGCTGGATACCGTCCTTCACTATAAGGATTATACTTATATGAAACGGAAATGGACGGCATACTTAAAGAGGGAACGCAAAAAAGAGCCAGACTGGGTGGAAGTGATGACTCTTTTGGAAGCCTTCTTCCCACCGGTCTGGCGTGCAATTATCAGAGATGAAATTTTTATCGGAGACTGGATGCCGGAGCTGTGCCGTTTCCTGTAGATACTTAATGGCTATAGTCGCGGATCAGCGTCTTTAAGAAGCCAAGAAGTGACTTTGGCTTGCGGAAGTCAAAGCAAGGAACTTCTTCGCATTTGTAACCGAAATCACTGGCGATGGCAACAAGACCGGAAAGGGGATGCAGCGGAGTCTCATTTAACTCACTGCTCAAAAGCTCGATTTTAAAGCAGTCTTCATCTTCTAAATCGCAGGTGAGGATGAGGTCTACATTTGTAATATTGGAAAAATCTTTTTCTGAATCAAAGATGGCAGCCTTAATGCCATCTTTTTTTAATGCCTCCAATAGCTGGATGCAGAAGGTCTTTTTATCAATGATGGAATCCCCCACCAGCGATACCACAGGAATAAAAGAAATAATATTGCCTGTTGCCGGAAGCTCCAGATTGCTGTCTTCATCAAAAAGCTCCCCCCGCTCGGAAAGCAGCTTTAAGGCATGATAATAATGGGAGCGGGTATTGATGTTAAAAAACTGTTCATTCAGTGGAACCGGACATACTTTAGCCAGTTCATCTTCCGGGACATAGCCGGCATTGCATTTCTCATGAAGCCGGTTAAAGGAATATTGGTGAAAGAGCATGGCTTTTCCCACCTGCGGAATGCAGCTTTTAGAATAGACTGCGGAAAGTGTCTCCAGCTGGTCATTGGCACGCTCAATCGCCCAGATAGGATGCTCCTGTGGCTGTGACAGCAGGTAAAGCCCCAGTGCCGGTTCTACAAAAGGTGTATCCACGGAAATGAAGAAGGCACGTTCCTCAGAGATCATGGAAAGTGCGCTGAAGATACCGGACAGCGGACCGGCATTTCCATAGATGTCTCCAATGGTTGTCACCGGAAGATTCAGATGCGCATAATCATTTTTCTGCTGGACAGAAAGGTAGATTTTTGGGAAATCCGGCTGAAATTTCCGGACCAGATATTCAATCAGGCAGCAGTCCCCAAAAGGGAGCAAAGCCTTGTCCGTTCCAATTCTTGTACTTTTTCCACCACATAATATAACCAGTGCATGACTCATAACATTTACCTCATGTAATATTTACCTTCTCAAAAGTTCTTCCATCATAACATAAATCAGTCTGACTGTAAAACAAACATATCATTTCTCATATGTACCCGTTCAATTTCATTACGGCGGTAGCTCTGAATCAGATAGTGATTTTTCTGGTCAAAGAACAGAGCAATCTTCTTCGTAAATATGGAAGTTCCCGGCGTATATTCAATGATGTGCAGAGATGCACGGTATTGTTTCTTTATTTTCCAGATGTCCATAAGACCGATTCCGCTGCCGCCACTGTCCTTGTGGGTGGTGTGCCGGGTCTGACCAAAGTCCTCAAAGAGCTGCACATCAAAGGCATTTCCACTGTCAGAAATCTCCAGGGTGGAAGTATCTTCGTCATGACAAAGGCAGACAGAAAGACTGCGCACCTCATTATCACCAATGGCAATCATGGCATTTTCCAGCAAATCCGCCAGAAGGTGGGAAAGGTCTTCCCCGGAAATGATATCTTCCGTCATTTTTACAATATTGCCTGTGATATGCAGGGAAAAGTTGATATTCTGTGCCAGGGCACGCTGCTGCATATAGGTAAAAAGCGCATCTAAAACACAGACCCCGGTCACCGGAAGAG
>ULMY01000325.1_pt1 | contig 16838 bp, 20 predicted proteins | sample 1951781 | NCBI WGS metagenome assembly ULMY01 (sample SAMEA4835563, study PRJEB28245) | human gut metagenome | biome: gut microbiome; material: fecal sample | place: Denmark | collected 2008
TTGGAGTTGATGTTCCAAATGCAAGCATAATGGTAATTGAAAACGCAGAGCGTTTTGGGCTTGCAACACTTCATCAATTAAGAGGAAGAGTAGGACGTGGAAAATATAAGTCTTATTGTATTTTAAAATATAAAGGAAATCGGAGAAAACACCAGAGAAAGAATGAAAATAATGGTAGAAACAAATGACGGTTTCAAAATATCAGAAAAAGACTTAGAGCTAAGAGGTTCGGGAGAATTCTTTGGAACAAAGCAACACCGGTTTACCAGAATTTAAAATAGCAAATTTATTCCAAGATATAGAAATGCTAAAAAATGTGCAAAGTCTAGCAATAAAGATTTTAGAAGATGACGAAAATTTAGAAAAACCAGAAAACAAAGTATTAAAACAAAGTATTCAAAAAGAATTTAGAGAAAGAATAGAAATTTAAGTTTCTATTCTTTTTTGCATAAAAACAAGATTAAAGCAAAAAATATTAAAAAGAAAGAGAGGTAAGTATGATAAATTTTAATACAGATTTAGCAGTTGAGAGAAACGACATTTATAGAAAGGCAAATAACATTGAAAACAATATAGAAGGAATAGAAACAGAAGAGGAAGAAGTTAATGAAAATGTTAAAATTTCAAGAGTAAAAATAATTGATGAAAAAGGTGCAGAAGCTTTAGGCAAGCCAGTGGGGAGCTATATAACAGTTGATATAAAAAAACTAAAAATTGCAGATAATAACGAAATTCAAACTGCATCAGAAACTGTAACAAAAGAATTAAAGGAGCTAATTAATAAGCATGTAGAAAACTTAGGGGATATTTTAGTTGTAGGGCTTGGAAATGCCTATGTTACACCAGATTCCCTTCGGACCAAAAGTTGTAAAGGATATTGATGTTACAAGACATATTTTAAAATATGCACCAGAGTATATAGATAAAGAAACAAGACCTGTAACAGCAATAGCACCAGGTGTTCTAGGTACAACAGGAATTGAAACAATGGAAATAATTAAAGGAATAGTTGAGAATATAAAACCAAAGCTTATAATAGTCATAGATAGTTTATCATCAAAAAGTATAGAAAGAATAAGTAGTACAGTTCAGCTTGCGGATACAGGTATAGTACCAGGAGCAGGTGTTGGAAATGCACGAAATGAAATAAGTCAAAAAACTTTAGGAATTCCAGTAATAGCAATAGGAGTACCAATGGTTGTAGAAGCTGCAACCATTGCAGCAGATAGCATAGACCTATTTATAGATAAACTTCAGCAAGATGCAAAATCAAATGATTATTTAAACGAATTAAGAAACACAAACAAATATGAATTAATAAGAGAAGCTTTAATCCCAAAAGATTATAACTTAATTGTAACTCCAAAAGAAATAGACGATTTAATAGAAAATATGAAAGATGTTGTTGCAAGAGGAATTAACTTTGCAATTCAAAACTAAATTATAAAGCTAATTCCATAAATTAAAAGCATATGCAAAGGGTAGAATAGGTATAATAAATACTTAATATCTGGCCCTTTCTTTTTATTATATAAAAGAATTGGTATAACAGCACATAATGTTCCAACAATATAAGGCAAATAGAAAGATGCAACATATTGCAAAACATCAGGTCCATAATTTAGGTAAAGCGAAATATTATAACCATATTTAATAAGCGTTGCAATTGAAAAACTGACTGCAAGAAGCCATTTATTGTGACTGAATACATAAAATAAAAATGTAATAAAAACACCATAAATACCGTAATCACAATGCAATGAATTAGCTATAACACCTAGAAATATTGTACTTGCAACTCCTACAAATTTATTGTATTTATCATATATTGTTATTGCTAAAAGTCCAAAAACTAACGTAAATATTACATTTAAACCCCAATTACTGCCATTTATAATTGAATGAAATAGCATGAAAGGAATTTGAGATATTAAAGCAAAAATTACTAATCTATAAAAATATTTTTTTAGGTTTTTTGTATGTATATACCCTTCTGAAATTTGAAAGGCAAAAATAGGGAAAGCAAGTCTTCCAACATAATTAAACCATGAAGCTTCTCCATGGAAAACAGCATATCCCAAATGATCTATGAACATTGTAATACATGCAATTATTTTTAAAACAAAAGCACTCATAAGAACCTCTTTTCTAGTATTATTTATAACACAAAAAGAGGAAAAAAGTCAATAAATAAAAAAAGTCCGCCAAATCTCGTCGGAGCTTTTGTATTTATTTAAAATCGAACCCACGCTGGAGACGCCTAAAGAAGTATTTCGGGGGTCTTCGATTTTCTCTAAATACAAAACTCCTGCGTTTGGCTACTTGTGTTATTAATTTTTTAATCGATTTAAATTATACTTTGAAGTTTGCATTTTATATAATGCACATAAATCACATTCAGTACAGATATAAACTCTGTCATCAAAGATTTTTTTAAGAGTTGAAATAAAGTCATCTTCAACATCAATTAAATGAATGTATAACTTTTTTGGAAGTAGTGTAAGTAATGAATTTAAAGCATAATCGTTTGAGGAAAAACTTATATCTGATAGGTATTTGCTGTTTATTAGATTATCATTATACTGAATTACATTTTTTGAATTATTAAGCAAGATTGAATTTTGATTTTTATATATTAGATGTACAGCATCTATGTTTGATGGCGTTGTCTGAATGTATGCTTTTAAAAGCGATACAAATTCGTTATATTCTCTATCTATAATAAATTTATTAACACACATATCAACAACAGTGTCTAGCTCTTTTATATATTTTTTGAGTTTGAAATTTACAAACCCATCTAAAATAACATATTTATTACATGAAAAATACTCATAAAATGCTTCGGAGATAATATTTATAATGGAAAGGGAAGTTTTAAAATCTATATTTGTTAAACACAAATTAAAAATATCTTTCTTTTCCTCGGTAGAAAAATAAAAGTAATTTGTGTTTATTAAGTTTTGTATAATAGAAGGCTCGTAAAAATCTATAACAAGATAGGCAAGGAGAGTAGATATTTTATTTAAAAACAATTCAGCATTCTTGCCTTTGTAGTGAATTATAATATTTGTATACACTTTGAATTTATAACTTGAAACGTGAATGCTTTGTAGCTCAAAGTATTCAAGTTCTTTTAGTAGATATTCAGATATTTCTTTGTTATTAGTTTTAACACAAATGGTTTTAAGCACAAAAAAGTCCCTCCAAACATAATAATAGTATCTACTAAAAATTGCTTAGTTATACATATATTATGAAATGGAAGGAAAAGTGTTACTATTTATAAATCATGTAGTCAACCTCTGGGAAGATGCAATCTTGCTTTTGTATAGCTTTTAAAAATTCGCTATCTATTTTATCGCTTTTAATTTGTTCATATAGTTTAGTAAATCTTCCAATATGCATTTTTATACGTTTCTTTGCATAATCTACCATTGTTCCATGTGTTATTATAAATAACCAGTCACTGCTTTGTGCGAGTAGTAATTCACGAGCACATTGATTTAGTGCTTTTCTACGAAGAGTATTTTTTTCATTTGGATATAAATTAGCAAGTTCAACCATTCTGTCTCCTGCAACATGTAAATGTCTATGTACATAGTCATTTAAACCATTAAGCCATACTTCACTATATCCATTAGCTCCCCAACTTGAGATACAAGGTGAGCATTCTTGCATTTCTGGGTACTTATCTATATATTCACTAGGAGTAATTAATTTAAAGTTTCCTTTATCATAGTAAATTTTCTTAAATAGAATATATAACCAATAAGGACCTTCGTACCACCAGTGACCATAAAGTTCAGCATCATAAGGGCAAACAACAATAGGCTTTGCAGGTGACATGATGCTAGATAATTCATTAATTTGCTTAACTCTAGAATCAAAGAAATGTCCTGCTTGTTTTTCAGCAGAATCTTTTGCCCATTGTAAATTGTAATAATCTTTAAATTCTCCTTTAGATGTAATTCTATAGTATTTTATTCCAGTATTTACACGAACTCCATTTTTGGCGATGTATGGTTTAATGTAATCATAATCAGCATCATAACCAAGGTCACGATAAAATTCTCTATAATTAAAGTCGCCTGGGTAGCCACAAACAGAACTCCATACTTGTCTTGAACTTTCTATATCACGACCAAATGCAACTACTCCATTAGGAGATACAATTGGTGCAAATGTGCCAAAAACAGGTGTTGGGTCAGCATAAAGTATTCCATGAGATTCTGTAATAATATAATCTATACCAAATTCTTTTAAATACTTGTCCGCCTCAGGAACATAACCACATTCAGGAAGCCAAATTCCTCTAGGTGGTTTTCCAAAATATTTTTTATAAGTTTCAACACCAACAGCTATTTGTGCTTTAACAGTTTTTTCATTAACATATAGAATAGGGAAGTAACCATGTGTTGCACCACATGTAATTATTTCTAAAACACCAATGTCTTGAAAATGCTTAAATGCACTAATTAAATCGCAATTATATATGTCTTTGAAAACGTGTAAATCATTAGAATATCTATCAAAATAATATTTAGATAGTTCATTTAAACGTTTATCATAAGCTGTTCTTTTTACTTCCTTTGCTGCTAGTTCAATGTGTTTTTTTACATATTTAATATATCGTTTTTGTAGTAACTTGTTATCAAACATGTTTAATAAAGGGGGAGTAAGTGACATAGTAATTCTAAAATCAACTTTTTCCTCCTCCAATTTTTTAAAGTTTAGAAGTAATGGTATATATGTTTCAGAAATTGCTTCATATAACCATTCTTCTTCTAAATAATCTTCACTTTCAGGGTGATGTATAAAAGGTAAATGTGCATGTAATATAAAACTTACATAGCCCTTTGTATTATCCATAGTTTGCTCCTTTGTTAGAAACTTGAACTAGAATTTTTCTCTAGGTTGTCTAGTTCTTCATTTTTATATATTTTTTTGTATAAATCATAAATATTATATATTCTACCAACATATCTCATAAATTCAAAAGATGCAACATTTCTAGAAATTCTTTCATTTGTTTTTACATTTCTAAAGAATACATTTTCTTGTTTTTTCTCAAATAAGATATGATCATTTGGTGCTTCAATTGTGTTAGAAGATGTAATATATAAATAGTTATTAGGAAGCTGTGTACCCATTGGTTTAGCACGTCTTCCAAGTTCTATCTCATAATCACATTTACTATCATCTACTTTAAAATACCAACTATTTGCAAAATCATTTATTTCAACTTCGAATGAATAATTCATGGTTTTGTTATGTACTATTAAAACTGGAATAGTAGATTCAAAAAACTTTTCTCCATATGTTTCAATATATTTTTCTCTATCTTCATCCGAAATATCCCAATATACAAAAAGTGTGGTTGGTGTCTGAGCTAAAATTCTAACTACAGTTTCGTTATATCTATATGGCAAATCATAATATTCAACTAATTCAGGCTTTTTAGCTACTTTAGAAGTTGTACGTTTTGTAGTAGTTTTTTTAACAGCAGCTTTTCTTGCGGTATCAGTCTTTTTTGTAGTTGTTTTCTTTGCACTAGATTTTGTAGCTGTCGCTTTACTTGTAGTTTTTCTTGTACTAGTTTTTGCAGATGTAGTTTTTGTTGTAGCTTTTTTAGTACTTGTCTTACTTGCAGCTTTTTTACTTAAAACATTTTCTGTAGTTGCTTTTTTACTGCTAGTTTCAGCCTTTTTTGAAGTTGCCCTTTTTGTAATTTTTTCAGCCGTCTCCTTAGTTTTTTCTTGCATTAAAAATCCTCCTTAGTAATAACAATATTCATCAACCTTTAATATATATCAAAATTGAAATAAATTCAAGAGAAATAGCGCAAAAAAATAAAAAAATTAAATTGTAAAACTACTTGCAATTTGTATTTTTTTGTTATAGAATAATATTAAATTGATAGAGCCAAAATCAAAATTGGCAGGAGAAAAAACAAAGGAGAAAGATATATGAACATAAGCCTTGTAAGCCTTGTGGCTGTATATATACACACTATATGTTCATTAAAAGATAAAACAAGCATATTTCCATATGCTTTATTAAAGTTGCATGCAAGAGATGGATAAGTCCATCTCTTTTTGTCATGTGTTTTTACTAAATTTGTGTATTAATTAATTTAGTACAAGGACGACCGTCCAATCTCGTCCAAAGCATAGCAAAAATGTATTTAATACAAGAAAGTAGCCAAACGCAGGAGTTTTGGCGGAATATAGGGTAAAGAAAAAAATAAAAAAGGAGAAAAGGAAAAATGAAGAAAAATAAAGGTATAACACTAATAGCGTTAATAATAACAATAGTAGTAATGCTAATATTAGTAGCAGTAAGTGTACATGTATTAATAAAAAGTAACTTAATAGGAACGGCAGAAAGAACAGTAGATAAATACAAAACAGCATCAGAAGAAGAGGCAAAGGGTGGAGCAATAGAAATCAATGGTAAAAAATATGATTCAATAGAAGACTATATAAAGGAAAAGGAAGGAATTTCAAATATACATAATTGGCAATATGTGAATGAAAATACTAGAGAAGAAATAAGATGTACATGCGAGCAATGTAAGGCATTTGAAGATGGAGATTCTACAGGTAGAACATTGAAAATAGGACAACAAATAGGAAAAACTGAATATAAAACAGCAAGTACAAGCATAAGCAAAGAAAAAAGTGGATATAGTTCAGATCAAACAATAAATTTAAATAATGAAGAAACAAAATGGGTAGTTTTTGGGTATGAGGATAAAGATAAAGATGGCTTAAATGAGGTCTTGTTACTAACAACAGAACACCCAACTAAAACAATGATTGCTCTATATGGGGCAGAAGGATATAATAATTGTATAGAAGAAATAAATAGAATGTGTAGAGAACTATATGGAACAAATGCAAGAGGAATGACAATAGAAGATGTAAATAATTGCTTGGGATATACACCAGGAAATTTAACCACAAAATTAAAAGATTTAGGAGATACGTGGACAGCAATAAAAAATTATAATTTAAATTCAAAATCAGGAGTTTTTTATGATCCAAGCAATCCTGAAGGAATAAAAGATAATGGAGCTACTTTAGGAGAATATGAACTAAATGGATATAAATATGGAACAGGTGATATATCATCAAATATTTCTAATACAGCAAAAGCAATGATATTTGGAAATAAGTATAATAATTATTGCTTTTGGTTGGCTTCTCGTGGAGTTGATGTTCAAGGTAATAGCGTAGGCTTTGGTGCAAGGAGGGTGAATGAAGGTTCCGCAGGTCCTATAATGAGAGGACTTTTGTCTGAAGGTAATTCTTCTTTAGGTCTTACTGGGTTGGGCGCTAGAGTTTCTATTCGTGCTATACTTTCTCTAACATCTGAAATCCCAGTAGGAGGAGAAGTATTAGAATTCACAGGTAGATTTAGTGAGATAGGAGAGGATCTTTAAGATAAATAGTGGGCTTGTTAATAATGAAATTTATTTATCGGTTTCTCATTTTGGATTTAGTAGTATTAAATATTACTAAATCCTTATTTTACTTAAATGGAAGTTTTAAAAAAATAATTTAAAGGCACCATATTTCATACGTAAATGCTACTTTATAAAGAGCATTTTATTTGACAAATCTTCCTTTTTGCTGTAAAATATATAAGTGATAAAAAGGAGAGATATTTTTATGTCGAATTATAATATTAAGGCATTAGAAAAAGTGGAATCTAAAACTAAAATCTACTTAATAATCATTGCAATTCTACTTATAATGCTTTGTATAAGTAATATAGCGTTTATTATACCATCAATTGTTTTGTATACTGGTATAATTTTATACACTATATGGGTATATAACAAAAGAAAAGGTGAACTTTCTAGCTACATTAATGATATTACCTATTCAGTAGATTCAGCTGCTAAGAATACCTTAATTAATTCTCCATTCCCTTTAATAATATTAGAAACAACAGGAAACGTTATTTGGAGAAGTTCAACATTTAATAAGGAATTTGCAAATGTTGGCATTAATGCGTATATTGATGATTTATCAAAAGAAATCAAGAAAGAAATTGAGAATAATAATTTCGAAGTTGATAAAAAACTTACTATAAATAATAAAATATACCATGTAATTGGAGATTATATAAAGTCAAAGAAGAAAGATAGAAAAAAAGAAACTAAATATATGGTTACTCTTTACTTTATAGATATAACAGATGAAGTTGAACTTATGAATAAATACAACAATGCTAAAACTTGTATGGGAATAGTAATGCTTGATAATTATGAGGAAATTATACAAAGAATATCAGAAGAAAACAAACCACAAACAATTGCTGCAATTGAGAAAAAGCTATATGAATGGGCAAGCGCAAGTGGTGGAGTAATGATAAAAAAAGAAAGAGATACTTATGTATATGTTTTTGAACAACAATATCTTCAAGAAATGGAAAACAACAAATTTACAATACTAGATGAAATAAAAGAAATTGAAACTGAAGAAGGAATGCCAATAACACTTAGTATTGCAATTTCAAATGAAGGCAAAACAAATTATGAAAAATACGAGTCTGCTTCAGTTGCAATGGATATAGCCCTAGGAAGAGGCGGAGACCAAGCAGTAATTAGACAAGATGGTAAATATGTATTCTTTGGTGGTAAGGCTCAAGAGGTTGAAAAGAGAACTAAAGTTAAAGCCAGAGTTATATCACATGCATTAGAAGAATTAATAAAAAAATCTGATAATGTAATGATAATGGGACATATGAATGGAGACATAGATTCAATAGGTTCAAGCTTAGGTATATATAGACTTGCTAAAACTTTTGAAAAAGAAGCATATATAGTAAACAATACTTATGGCTTAACTCTTGCAAACTTTATTGTAACACTAAAGCAAGAAGGATATAAAGATGTAATATTAGATAAAGCAGAAGCAATGAACAAAATAACACCAAACACTTTGCTTGTAATAGTAGATACACATAAAAGAAGCTATGTTGAAATTCCAGAGTTACTAGAAAAAACAGAAAAAATAGTAATAATTGACCACCATAGAAAGTCAGAAGACTTTATAGAAAATGCGATATTAACATTCCATGAAGCATATGCATCATCAGCATCAGAGTTAGTTACAGAAATAGTAGAATATGCAACACAAGAAGTTACATTAGAACAAATTGAAGCAGAAAGTTTATATGCAGGAATAATGATGGATACCAAAAACTTTACTTTTAAAACAGGTGTAAGAACTTTTGAAGCTGCAGCATATTTAAGAAAATATGGAATTGATATTATAAAAGTAAAAAAATGGTTCCAAAGCGACTTAGAAAGTTATACAGTAATTGCAGAAATAGTTAAAAATGCAGAAATAATAAACGACTCGATAGGTATTTCTGTATATGAAGAAAAAGATAAAAATGCAAACCTAATTTGTGCGAAAGCAGCAGACGAACTACTTACAATAAGCAATATTTCAGCATCATTTGTACTTGGAAGAATGGGAGATAAAGTTTGTATAAGTGGTCGTTCAATAGGAGATATAAATGTTCAAGTTATATTAGAAAAATTAGGTGGTGGAGGACATATAACACTTGCCGGAGCACAAGTTGAAGGTATGACATTAGAAGAAGCAAAAACAGAATTAATAATTAGAATTAATGAATATTTTGCAGAAAATAATTTTTAACAAAGGAAAAAGACAAGGGGACGTTGGTATTTATCTTGCCCTCCTGTCTTTTCTTGTTAAAATAGCTCGAGCTTTGTAAAAAACTTTTTGGACTAGCATACCAAATATGACAAAAAAATTAACAGAGAAGTAGTATAATGTATTAAATAAAGTAAAACGAAAGGAAGAAAAGTAATGTTTCAAAATGTTATAAATCAAAATCAAGTTGAACAAGAAGAAATTAAACCAAGAAAAATAAACTTTAAAGAGCTATTTAAAATAAATGATATAGTTTTATATGCAATAGCTTTTCTAGTATCAATGGTGAATTTTAATGATATTTCTCCATTTGGACTAGCTATATTTGCAGCAGCATGTAGCAACAAAATTCCAGTTGGAATTTTATATGTTGCAGTAGCTCTGGGTTCACTTATTGGTGGTGGAATAAATGGTATATTAACATTCTTAGTTACATCATTACTTTTTGTAGCTTTGATTTTAATTTTTAGACCAAGACTTCAAAATATAGATAAAAATGAAAAGCAAAAATTAGGAATTTTTGTTGCTGTTTCAGCATTTGCAGTTCAAGCAAGTAAAATGTTTTTTACAATGTTTTTAGTTTATGATTTAATTTCAAGCATTGCACTAGGTATAATTACATATATCTTTTATAAAATATTTGCAAACTCTATTATTGTTATAAATCAATATGGAATAAAAAAAGCATTTGCAATAGAAGAAGTAATGGGAGCAAGTTTACTTGTTTCAATTGCTTTATGTGCTTTTAGCAAATTACATGTATTTGGTTTTTCAATAACAAACATTTTTAGCATAATGTTAGTTCTATTCTTAGGTTGGAAAAATGGCATGTTAGTTGGTGGAACAGCTGGAATTACAATAGGAATGGTACTTGGTATAATAAACTCTACAAGCCCAGTTCTTGTTGCATCTTACGCAATATCTGGTATGATAGCAGGAGTATTAAACAAACTTGGAAAGCCACGGTGTAATTATTGGTTTTTGTGCAGGAAATGCAATACTTACATATGTTGTAAATGGAAACACTGTACCAATAATTACAATTAGAGAAATATTAATTGCATCACTTGGTTTACTTGCTATTCCAAAAGAAGTTGGTATAGATATAACAGAAATTATTAATAACACAAAATGCTTGCCAACAACAGCAGGAGTAATAGAAGAAAAGAAGCAAACAGCAAATAAACTAAATAGTGTTTCTGAAACAATACTTCAAATGGCAAGAAGTTATGATAGTTCAGCTCAAAACACTTTAGATGAACAGATAGATGATGAAAGCAAGAAAACTTTTAAAGAAGAAGTTTTAAATAGCTTAGAAGATATAGAGGACAACCTTTTATATGATGACATATTGCTAAATGATGATGAGATATTAGATAACTGTTTTAAAATTCTTGAAGAGAAAGAAGAAATTACAATAGACGAACTAATAGAAATATTAGAAAAGGCAAATAGATATAAACTTGCAAAAAATAGTGCAGAAAATGACTTAGAGGAAATTAGAAAAATAATAAATAGTACATACAGAATAAACAAGCTAAATACTATTTGGAAACATAAAGAAGCAAGCAACAAAAAGGTACTTGCTAATCAACTAGGAGGGGTTTCAAAAGTTATTTCTTCACTTGCAGATGATATTAAAACAGAGGAAAAATTAGAGCCTTCAAAACCAAAATTTAAACTAATAATCGGCGAAGCAGAAGCTACTAAAAATAAAAGTGAAGTATCTGGAGATAGTAACATTAGAACAAAACTACATGATGGCAAATACATGTTAGCAATAAGTGATGGAATGGGTTCTGGTGAAAAGGCAAAGAAAAGCAGCTTAACAGTTATCCAAATGCTTAAAAGACTACTTACAACAGGCTTTGATAATGATGTTTCAATAGGGCTAATAAATTCAGCAGTAACACTTAATTCAAATGATGAAACTTATGCAACAATTGATATTTCAATATTAGATTTAAGCACTGGAAATATCGAATTTGTAAAAAACGGAGCTTGCCCAACTTTTGTTAAATCTGGAAGTAATGTTGAAGTTGTAAAAGCAGTATCATTCCCAGCAGGTGTGCTAGATAAAATAGACCTAGTTGTGTATGATAAAGACCTTAAAGAAAATGACATAATTATAATGTGTAGTGATGGAATAATAGAATCAAACACAGAATGCAAAAACAAGGAATTATGGCTAAAAGAACTGCTAGAAAATTTAAAAACTGATGATGTTCAAAAAATATCAGATATAATTTTGCAAGAGGCAATAGACAATGGTTTTGGAATTGCAAAAGATGATATGACAGTTATTGTTGCAAAACTTGTTTCAATATAGAATAAATCACCATTAATAGATAAAACTATTAATGGTGATTTTTGTATGAAAACGGTTTTCCTAAAAAGTTATAATGATAAAAAAAGTTTTAAGATATTTGAAAGCTTCGGAGCTGAAGCAAGAGTGATTGAAGACTTAGAAAGAACTGATGAAACAATAAAAAGCTTAGTTCAAAACAACTACAAAACAATAGTAATGACAAGTGAAGTTGCAGGCTTCTCAGAGAGCATTATAAAAAAGTATAACAAAAGAGAGGATATAAAAATAATAATAGCTCCGCCTAAATAAAAATGTATAAAAAAAACAATTATGGAAAAAATTATTTAAGAGAAATTTTAGGAGGTAGGGAATATGGAGCAAGAGCAAATGAAGAACATTGTTGTTCTTAAAAATTTGCCATCAAATATTATAGATGAGGCATTTGTAATTTTGAAGAGCAACACTAAAATTAAATCATTAGAAAGAGTTGATAAAAATAACCATATTCAAGAAGAACAGCGAAAAGAGGATGATTATATTGTAAGAGAAGCGGAAATGGTAATTAGTAATTACATTTCAAGAATAGAAAAACCAAGAGAAGAAAGAAACCATAAAACAAAGCAGATAGAATTAAAATATAAAAGACTAAAATTAATTACCATTATATTAAGTTTTGTGGTATTAGTAAATGCGATAATTAGCATAATTGCTTAAGAGTTCTAAACCTTGTATTTTTAGAATATATTTTACAAATGTATTCTAAGATTATGAGGTGTTTTTTTATGGAAAGAGTCTTAAGTCAAGATGAAAGAATAAGAAGAGCAGAAGAAATATATGCAAGAAGGAGAATGCAAACACAAGCAAGAAGCAGTGCTACAGTAAATGTTGAAGAAAACCAAGAACAAAAAATCACAAAAAAGTTGATAATTCAATTTATGGTATGCTTGAGCTTATATGGAGCTTTCTTTGCTATGAAAAATCTTCCAAATATTGTGTCTCCAGAAGTAATGTATAAGATTTCAGACATACTAGAATACGATATTAATATTCAAGAACTTTCTAAAAACATTAATAGTTTTATAAATAAAGAGGCGAAAAAAACAGAAAACAAAGAAAATGAGTTTGTTGAAGAAACTTTATCTGCAACAGATAGCCCAGAGCAAACTACAGAAACTTTACCAGCAGAACAAGAAAATACTGCTCAGCCAGAAGAAACAGCTGAAGCAGTAGAAGAAACGACTGCTCAAGTTGATATAAGCACATTAACACCAATGGAAGTAAATGCTCTTTTTGTTAAAACAAATTACTCACTTATAAAACCGTTAGAAGGAGAAATAACATCAAGATTTGGGCATAGAGAGCCAACCGTTCCAACTGTTCCTAAAAATCATACAGGAATAGATATTGCAGAAGATATTGGCAAAATTATTGTTGCATCAATGGAGGGAGATGTTACTCTTGTTTCAAGTGAAGGGGACTATGGAAATCATATAAAAATCACAAACGGGGAAGTTACTACACTGTACGCACATTGTAGTAAGATATATGTAAAAGAGGGAGAACATATAGTTCAGGGACAACAAATAGCTGAAGTTGGCGCAACAGGCAATGTGACTGGACCACATTTGCATTTTGAAATAAGAAGAAATAATGAGTATATAGACCCAGATTTAGTTCTACAATTTTAGGAGATGAGTAATTGAAAATTAAAATCAATATACAGATTTTTGCAATAGCACTAGTCTTAATTCTAACTAAACAAATTGAAGTCTATGCATGGCTTATGCTATTTGCTTTGATTCATGAGCTGGCACATATGTGTGCTGGCCTAAGCTTAAAACTAAAACCTAAAGCTCTTGAGGTTCAAGCTTTTGGAATAAGCATTGTATTTGAAAGCTTTGAAAATTTGGAGAAAAATAAGATCATCATTGCAAGTACTGGGCCATTCATTAATATACTAATTGCAATATTATTTAGTTTTATACATATAAAAGCAAGTAGTATTATAGTAAATACAAATGTATTACTTGCTATTTTAAACCTAGTACCAATATATCCATTAGATGGAGGTAGAATTTTACATGCAATTATTTGTTTGAAAAATGGAAAGAAAATTGCAGATGAAGTTGTGTATAAGACATCAAATGCTTTGGTGATTGTTATGACGGCGCTTTCTAGCATTTTAATTCTAGTATATAAAAATATTGGTTTGTTCCTCATAATAGCATATCTTTGGGTAATTTTATTGAAGGAGAATAAGAGGTATTTATTAAAAAAAAGAATTAATAATGTACTAGAAAAACAAAAAAATGCTTGACTTTTTTTCTATTAAGTGTGAAAATAAATATAGTAGTATATGAGAATTTAAAGGAGGAACTAATGAAAAAATTTTTAAAAAGTCAAAAGGGAGTTACTTTGACAATATTGGTTATAACAATAATTGTAATTGCTATACTCACAGGTGCATCTATAAGGAAGATGGATACTGGGAAAGATATTAGAAATTATAACTATATGTGTGCTGATATTGAATTATTAAAAAATAAAGTACTTGCATATTATAATGAAAATGGTGGGGCTCCAATTACTGGAACTGCTTTTAATGCAAAGTCTACTATAGGCTCTCAAGCGAGTTCAAGGGATAATGATAATTATTATGCAATAGATTTAAATAAATTATATAATATAACCTTAAACTATGGTGGAGGAACTATAGGTAATGGAGATATTTATATAGTAAATGAGCAAAGTTTAGAGGTATATTATCTAAATGGAGTAGATTTTGAAGGTATAACTTACTATGCAAAAAAGAAGTGAAATACCTAAGCTCATATTGACTTAAGTAATATAAATATGGTATTATACAAGTATAAAATTTTTATGAGGTGATAAAATGGAAGAAAAGGATTTTGAAAAGAAACCAAAAAAGAAAGTTGGTTTAATTATAACAGTTGCTGTACTTGTTTTAGTAGCACTAATAGCTGCTGGAGGGTTTGTGTATTTGAAATTCTTTAATAACAAACCACAAAAAATATTCGAAAAGGCTATATCTAAAGCTTTTGAGATAACTGAAAAAACTGCAAAAAATGAAGGTAAATTAGATATTGAATTATCAGCTTCACTTAATTCTACAAGTCAAGATATGATGATGGCAAATACTTATTTACAAATGATAAAACTTAATTTAACAACAGAGTTTAATATGGATAAAAAAGTATTAAACCAAGACATTTCTGTATCAGCTTTTGATGAACCTGTAATAAGTGTTGAAGGCTTAATTCAAGATAATAACATATACTTTTTACTTAACAACATTTATAGTAAATATATTCAAGTTCCAAGTGAAGAAATGGAAGGCGTAGAGCCAAACGAAATTTTTAACACAGAAAACATTGAAGTAAGTGAAAAGCTTGTTAAAGAGTTAAAACAAATATTATTAGATGAAGTAAATTCAAAAGAATTAACACAAGAAAACGTTGAAGTTGATGGCGACAAATTAACAAAAACAACAGTAAAGTTTACAGCTAAGGAAATTGAACAAATAATAACAAAATTAACAGTGGAATTATATAAAATAAGTCCTGTTAATGATGTTAAAAATATTGTTGAAGGACTAGAACAAATTGAAATTGATGAAGAAGATGCTGAAAACGATAACTATCTAGAAATTTCAATTTATACAAAGAGACTTACTGGAAAAATAGTAAAAACTGAAATTGTAATGATAAATGTTGCAGATGATGAAGCTATTGTTGTAACAATTGCTGAAAAAGAAGATGAAAAAGTAGAAATAACATTTGCAATGAATGAAGATTCAATTGCTACTAATAAGGCTGTTACTATGTTTACACTAACAATAAAAGAAGAAGGAGAGAATAAAGGAACAGTAACATTAAAGGCAAATATTGATGAAGCAGCATCTTCAGTTACAATTACTGCAAAGTATAGCATTGATTATAATGCAAAAGTCGAACCAAAAAATGTTAGAAATAGCATAAATGCAAATGACCTTACAGAAGAAGATATGAACGAAATGATGACTAATATTGAAAATAACGAATTTTTATATAGCATAATACAATCACTTTCTACAACAAGGTTAATGGAAAAAGCAGAGGAAAACGCAAAGAGATATGAAGAAGAACAAATAGAAAGGGAACAACTTCAAGAGGAACTTTTAAACACTGAACTAACAGAAAATATCTAATTCTTTAAGTAACAAAAGGAGACGGATAAAACCGTCTCTAATATTTTAGAAAAGAGGAGCATTATGGAACTATTAGATTCACATGCACATTATAACGACGAAAAATTTGATAGTGATAGAGAAAAAGTTTTAAATGAGATATATAATTCAGGAGTAACTACAATTATAAATGCAGGCTATAGCATAGAAAGTTCTAAAAAGGCTATAGAAATTGCAAATGAACACGAGTTTATTTATGCAACAGTTGGAGTATCTCCAAATGATATAGATAATTTAGAAGAAGATTATATAGAAGAATTAAAGCAAATGTCCAAAGCCGAAAAAGTTGTTGCAATAGGAGAAATTGGGTTAGATTATTATTGGAATAAGGAAAATAAAGAAAAACAACAAGAGGTATTTATTAAACAAATTGAACTTGCAAATGAATTAGAGTTACCAATAGTAATCCATACAAGAGAAGCTGTAATGGATACATTAGATATTCTAAAGAACAAAGTAACCTGTAAAAATAAAGGCGTTTTTCATTGTTGCCCATTAAATATAGAGCTTGCAAAGGAAGCTTTAAAATTAGGATTTTACATATCTTGTGCAGGACCTATAACTTTCAAAAGTTCAAAAAATGCAA
>ULMY01002513.1_pt1 | contig 15694 bp, 10 predicted proteins | sample 1951781 | NCBI WGS metagenome assembly ULMY01 (sample SAMEA4835563, study PRJEB28245) | human gut metagenome | biome: gut microbiome; material: fecal sample | place: Denmark | collected 2008
GTGGTCAGCAGCTCGGCATACAAGCTGACCTTGTGCTTGCGGATATACCTCAGGTGTCGCTGTCCCCAAATGCCGATGGGTCTGCCCTCCGGCTCGTCCTCCTTGAATTATAATATTGCTTCTCCGGCATTCTGCACGGATTGCTTACGGTGATAATAGAAGTTCTTTTCCAATTGTGCAAAGCACTTGACATTTCATTAAGGGATTTTTTTGATGATGATAATAAGGTTCTAATCAATGATCCACTGTCAACCAGAATATATAGACTCAACTCTGTACAAAGAGAGGCATTACTCGACTTTCTAAATACTATAGATTAAGAAATTACAACGAAAAACACAGCACCATATAGATAACTCCCACTCATCTACATAGTGCTGTGTTTTAATTTTATATTTAATATCTTCTGCCTAGCGCCGTTTAAAAAAACACCATCTGCATTTTGAAAAAACACCAATTAATCGCCACAAAGTCATAAAATTACAAAAAATCACATCATTTTACATACATTTTTGGCTTTATTGATATGTAACGAATTTGGCTTAAATCCTTAGATTTTATGCGATCTCACCAGCTCCTACTCCCACTTATACGGTGTGAGCTGATAAACGTAATAATTGAGCCAATTCGCATACAAAGTATTCGCGTGGCATCTCCACTTCTTCACTGGTTTCTTTTCCGGGTCGTTGTCTGGGTAATAGTTCACCGGGATCTGTGGATTAAGTCCCTTGCCGAGGTCTCTGTGGTACTCCTGGTCAAGGGTCAGCACGTCGTACTCAGGGTGTCCTGTGACAAATATGTTCTTGCCGCCGTCACCGATTATGAGGTACGGGCCAGCCACATCTGACTCGGCTACGATCTCAAGGTGCTCATTGTTTACAATGTCCTCCTTGGATACGCCCGTGTATCTTGAATGTGGCACGTAAAATACATCGTCGAAACCGCGGACTAGCGGTGTTCTCTTGTGGAAGGTGTGATGTTCGTATATGCCTGACAGTTTCTGCGGAAGGTCAAACTTCTGCACACCGTATCTGTAGTAGAGTCCCGCCTGGGCGCCCCAGCAAATGTGCATGGTCGATGTGACATTTGTCTCGGACCAATCCATGATCTCGCGGAGTTCATCCCAGTAGTCAACATTCTCAAATTCCATCTTTTCAACAGGTGCTCCGGTTATGATGAAACCGTCCCATTTGCGGTTCTTTACGCTGTCAAAATCCTCGTAGAATCTGTCAAGGTGTCCCTTTGTCACGTTCTTGGACTCGTAGGACATGGTTCTAAGAAGCGTGATGTTCACCTGAAGTGGGGTGTTTGACAGGCTTCGCATGAGCTGCAGCTCTGTATCCTCCTTCAGCGGCATGAGGTTGAGTATCAGGATGTCAAGGGGTCTTATGTCCTGGCTGTGCGCCCTTCCTGTTCCCATGACAAATATGTTCTCGTCCTCCAATGTTTTCTTAACCGGCAGATCATCATCTATTCTTATCGGCATCTCTATTCATTCCTTTCCATTTACTACAGTTACTCCTACTGTCCAATCAATTCTAAGAAATCCTCCTCAGATATGATAGGCACATCAAGGCTTTTTGCCTTCTTGTTCTTGGATGATGTAGAATTCACATCGTTATTTATAAGATATGAGGTCTTGGCAGATACAGAACCTGTAACCTGACCTCCTCTGCTCTCTATCAGTTCCTTGAGCTGATTTCTGTTTTCAAAATGGGTGAGCGAACCGGTTATGACGAACACCTTGCCCGCCAGATCCTGCTCCGTATCAGAAGCCTCATCCACAAACGTAAGCTCAGCCATCAACCTATCTATGATAGCACAATTCTTCTCATTTTCAAAGTATCTGACTATATCCTCTGCTATAACCTGACCGATTCCGTCTATCTCAACGTATGCTGACACATCTGCCTTCTTCATGGCATCCATATCATTTGCAAAATGCTTTGCCATGAGCTTGGCTGTCGCCTCTCCGACATTTGCAATGCCGAGACCATTGACAAGACGCCACATGTTCGTCTGTCTGGATGCGTCCACCGCAGCCACAAGCTTGTTGTACGACTTCTCGCCAAATCCCTCAAGTTCAACTATATGTTCTCTGTGAGCCGCAAGCTTATACAGATCAGGAAGCTCCTCGAGGATCTTCTCATCTATGAACTTCTCTATGGTCGCCTCTGAGAGTCCATCTATATTCAACGCATTTCTGGACACATAGTGTGAAAATGACTTAAGTTTCTTCGCAGGGCAGAACTGGTTTGTGCAGTACAGAGTCTCAACTCCTGACACTGCACCGCCTTCCTCCCTCACTATCTCAGTCTCTCCTCCGCATGCAGGACACGCAGCCGGTATGACCACGTTACCACTCATGGTTAGATTCCTTGCAATCTGCGGAATGATCATATTCGCCTTGTACACTGCAATCTCATCACCTTCGCCAAGCGCCAATGACTTAAGTATGCTGACGTTGTGTATGCTGGCACGGCTGACTGTTGTTCCCTCAAGCTCCACCGGGTCAAATACAGCAACCGGGTTGATGAGTCCAGTTCTTGATGGACTCCACTCCACATAGCGGAGGTGGGTTATCGCTTCCTCGTCCGCCCATTTGAACGCCATGGCATTTCGCGGGAACTTGGCTGTGGTTCCCAGGCTTCTTCCGTATGCCAGATCATCCAGCATGAGTACCAGACCATCCGATGGGAAGTCATTCTCCGTTATCTTCTCTGAAAATTCCCTCACCTTATCAGGAATCGCCGCCGAGTCTGTCAGGTAGTGTTCTACCACGGTAAATCCCTGCTGCTCCAACCAGTCAAGCTGATATTTGAATGAATTGTGGAAGTCCACATCCTCACCGTCCACTAAATTAAAAGCGAAGAAATGTACATTTCTCTCTTTTGTTATCTTGTTATCGAGCTGTCTCACTGAGCCGCTGCACAGATTTCGCGGGTTCTTGTACTTAGATTCCGCATCCGTTATCTTCTCATTTATCGCATTGAAATCCGAGTATTTGATGACCGCCTCGCCTCTGATCGTCAGCTTGCCCTTGTACGGGATGTGATGAGGTACATTTGCAAATACCTTCGCATTGTTCGTGATGACCTCGCCTATCTCACCATTTCCACGGGTAACCGCTTTTATCATCTCTCCGTTCTCATATGTGAGAACAACTGTGAGTCCGTCCATCTTCCAGGATATTACGCCCTTCTGACCGCCAAGCCATGACGCAAGAGCACCTACATCCTTTGTCTTGTCAAGAGAAAGCATTGGATGCTCGTGAGCCTCCTTCGGCAGCTCACTGACGACCTCATATCCTACCTTGACCGTCGGGCTGTTGCTCATGACCATCCCGGTCTCTTTCTCCAGGGCACTCAGCTCATCGTACAGAGCATCATATTCCAGATTGCTCATGATCTCTGTATCTTCCATATAATATTTCTTTGCAGCATCGTTGAGCTGCTTTACAAGTTCTTTAATTCTGGCTATCTTACCATTATCGTTATTGCCACTGATGTCATTATTTTCTTTAATATTTTCACTGGTATTTCTACTAATATCTTCCATACACACCCCACAAAAAATCCTATATACACTCTCTACTACATCCCCACTATCCGTCTCAGCTCTGCCTCTTCCTCGCGGCTGAGCTCCCTTAACTCTCCAGGTCTCATATTGCCAAGCTTCACGTTGCAGACCCTGACTCTCTTCAGGTTCACTACCCTGTAGCCCAATGCATCACACATTCGTCTGATCTGCCTGTTGAGGCCCTGTGTCAGCACTATCATGAATGATCTGTCATCTATCTTTCGCACCTTACATTTCTTTGTCACTGTATCAAGTATAGGCACTCCTTCCGACATCTTCCTGATGAAGTCCTCTGTTATCTCACGGTTCACCCTCACTCTGTATTCCTTCTCATGGTTGTTCACCGACTTCTGGATGGCATTTGACAGGTCACCATCATTTGTCAGAAGAAGTAGACCCTGGGAGTCCTTGTCCAGCCTTCCCACGTACTGAAGTCTGATCGGATAATCTATGTGATCAAATATATTGTCTGGATCAGCCTTACTCGCTGTACAGGTAAGTCCTATCGGCTTATTATATGCCAGGATCACTGTCCTATCCTTCTGCTGAACCTTCCTGCCCATGAATGTCACCACATCCCCGGGCATGACCTTCTGACCCATGACTGCAGTCTCTCCGTTGATCGTAACCTTTCCATTCTCTATATGTGTATCCGCAGCGCGTCTTGAGCACACGCCCGCCTCGCTGAGATATTTGTTAAGTCTTATTCCGTCTGACATCTTCTTCACCTAATCTTATAATATTTTATTTTTTCTGACATTGTTATTTCTCTCAACATCTGAATTTTATTTTTTCTGTAATTATATTTTCATCATATAATACTCTTTCCGTGTGTGATCCTTCAAATGTAAATCAATCAAACAACCTATTTAAGTAATGCTCAATTACATTAAATCATACCATTTAATCTGTCATTTGTGAACTGTCTATATCCACTGTTCATATATCTTTGTAAAGTTCAAACTAAAATCCGGTTAAAATTTTATATAAAAACACTTGATTTTTTTTATCATCTAATGTATAGTGAAACAAACGCAAAGGTGTGTTTCTAAGAAATATTCTTAGGGAACACACCTTTTTTTATTTGTTTTATAAACTTTATAATGCAAATAACGTTTTAAGCGCAATTCGGCTTAATTCTATTAGAAAAAGGAAGTGTTTGATATGGATAACATCGACAGAAAAATAATTCATCTTTTACAGAGCAATGCAAGAACACCACTCAAATACCTGGCCAACAAGGTCTTCCTTTCTTCGCCGGCAGTTTCAGCAAGAATCGAAAGATTAGAAAAGGCCGGTATCCTCACCGGTTACCATGCAAGTGTGGATCACGAGGCACTGGGTTATCATATAACCGCTTTCATACATATGGCGCTGGATCCAAAACAGAAACCGACCTTCTATCCATTTGTGGAGGCCTGTCCTAATGTACTTGAGTGCAACTGTGTGACCGGAGCGCATTCAATGCTTATGAAGGTGTGTTTTCCTAACACCATGGATCTGGACTCTTTCATCGGTCAGCTCCAGAGATTTGGAAGCACTGAAACCCAGATTGTATTCTCAACACCTGTTCCTACAAGAGGCATAGTGATCGACACCGAGGATGTCGACTCTTCCGAGGCAATGTAATTCTCTCTTATAAAATAAGCCGGAAATGCATGAGATACTTTATTCTCATAAGCATATCCGGCTTATTTTAATTATACATATTCTGGAACTTCTTAAACGTATCATCATTCTTCAGGAGATAATCTGTATTCTCCTTAACATACTGATACATGTCCTGTATATACTTCGATGCTGTAACATTCTGTATATATTCATTCACATCACCAGAAAGCTGTGAATTGTCGATCTTGTAGCTTCCGTCAGTCTGCTTTGCAACATAGAACGATCTTATATCCAGCGGCTCGCTATCCACATCTTTTATCGTGAGATTTGAAAGCGCATATATGATATACTCTCCTGCATTCTTCCCCGGAACCATATAGCATTTGGTTCGGTTATATGCGGTTATGTACTGCGCCGCTATCTCTACGCTCTTCATATCGTCAAACTCAGAAGGATTTGTCACAAGTCTCTTTAAGGTAGTCTGATCGGCATTTGCCCTTGCAAGCAGGTAATTGCTTATTAGCTGGTTGATCTCGTCTATCGTGCACAGGCTGTAATTTGCCCCAGCCGGGATCTCGATATTTACCGAATTGTCCCGCCCTGTGATATCATCTGCAAATATAGTTGTATTGATATGGAAAATGTATATATATCCGCATACCAAAACAACAAATATTGTCCACAAAAGTGCAAGGGTTTTTCCCGCTGGGCCATACATGTTATACCTTCTTAGACCGGATCTCCTGCCGCGTGAAGCTGCGCTCTCCAAATCATCGTCATCTTCATCGTCAAACATATCTCCAGTATCCGGTGCCTCGTCCATATCTTCAGGATCGTCAATTACATAATCCTCATACAGTCTTACCTTCTTGGGCATGTCATCATCGCTCTCATCTGGATCAATACTGGATCCATCATCCCCACCATCTATATCAGCAGCATCTATATGAGCAGCATCCACATCCGTATCGTCCGGCTCCACATCGTCTTTGTCTGTGTCGTCCATGTCTGCGGCATCCTCATCAAAATTATTCTCGGCATCTTCAGGCATGGCATTCATTTTACGCTGTGTCATATCTATGTTGTTTTCCTTTATTCTATTCTTATTTTTCCCTTTCATATCTGTCACACATCCTTACCCGAGCAAATTAAAAAAGCGTACCAGGGCGGAGTCGAACCGCCCGTCATGGCTCCGGAGGCCATTGCCGTATCCGATTGGCTACTGGTACACAGTTGGTATAATACTACAAAAGTGTAACTTTGGCAAACTAAAAATCTCCCTGAGAAGAAAAGCCGCATATAAAAAGACGGAACCTCCACACATGGAGAATTCCGTCTTTATTTATCACCGATATATCCGCCCGTTACATTGTAACTGAAACAAATTTGACTATGAATAAGAGTGCGATGATCGTAACTACGATATCCTGCTTCTTGTACTTACCTGTGAACAGAGTGATAAGAACATATGTGATGGCACCAAGACCAATACCATTTGAAATTGAGTATGTCAGTGGCATCATGAGGAATGTTACGAAAGCAGGAACTGCTGAACGCATATCTTCCATATCAACCTTTGCAAAGTTCTTAGCCATGAGAACACCTACAAATATAAGTGCCGGAGCTGTTGCGCATGATGGAATGATATTTGCAACAGGGCTGAGGAACAGACATACTGCAAAGCAGAGTGCTGTAACTAAACTTGTAAGACCTGTTCTACCGCCGGCTGCGATACCTGATGCTGACTCTACGAATGTTGTACATGTTGATGTACCGAGAAGAGCTCCTGATACAGTACCAATAGAATCACACATCATACACTCATCAAGCTTCATTGGATCACCCTTCTCATCAAGCATGTTAGCCTGAGAGGCTGCGCCATAGAGAGTTCCAATCGTATCAAACATATCTACCAGACAGAAGCTGACAACAAGCATGATTGCTGAGAACACACCGCCGATATACTCAGCCGAAAATGCATCCTTCCATGCCTGTCCCTTAAATACTCCGAGAAATCCGACTGAACCGAAATCCTTGAATGACTGTCCGATGGATGAGAAATCAAAGTTAGGTGCCTGAAGCATCATAACATAATATAATACTGTTGATACAAGGATACCTATGATGATATTACCCTTTACATTGAGTTTTGCAAGGATTGCAATAATTATAAATCCAACAAATGCGACCACTGGAGGAGCAATCTGTGCTATAGCCTCCTTTGCGCTGCCAGCGCTTGATATAACACCGTGGAAATCAAAGAACTGTACAAATGTGTATGGATTGTCCTGGATGAGTGTTGCATTCTTCAGTCCAATAAGTGCTATAAAAAGACCGATACCTGCTGGAATTGACTTTTTGAGACACTCTGGCATTGCCACTGCAATATACTTTCTAAGACCTGTCACTGAGAGGATCAGGAATACGAGACCTGATACAAATACTATTACCAGACCTGCCTGGTAACCTCTGATTACACTGACACCTGCAAATGCTGCACCTGCAACGAATATCGTGCAGAAGAATGAGTTGAGTCCCATTCCACAAGCCTGTGCAAATGGCATGTCTGCAAAGAACGCCATGAGGAGTGTTCCCACTACGGCAACTAAGATAGATGCTATGAATACAGCATTCCATACTGTACCAAGCTCACCAGCCATATCTGGAACTTCCCCCGCCAGCCATCCATTGCTGCCCTCGCCTGCTACCTGATTCGGATTGACCAGAACGATATAAGCCATGGCAAAGAATGTTGTGAGACCTGCCATGATCTCGGTCTTGATAGTTGACCCACGCTCTGAGATTTTGAAGAATTTGTCCATGATTACTCTCCTTTTTTCTTTATAGTATAATATAAACAAATACCCATCTATTTTATATCAGCATTTGATATTTTTTCAACTATTTTTTAAAAATCATTAATTTTCTATAAATAAATTATCCACAAAAAACACCTCCGGGAGCCGGCCTGGATATATCTTCCAAGCAGCTCCCGAAGGTGCCTATCTTATCTGTATTTTCAACATTCAAATCGCCACTTATTTGACAATTCCCTTTACGACGCCCTTTACTACTTTGTACTTAACACCTGAGATCTTTACAATACCTGTTGTCTTGTATGATACTCTGCCGCTCTTTACATAGTACTTAACGCCAGTCTTTGGACTCTTCACAACGCCAGTCTTGCTGCCCTGGAATACACCCTTTACAACGTAACACTGGTTACCACTTGCAGGATTCTTGATAAATCCTGTGTATCCATACTGTACTATACCCTTTCTGATATAGTAGATCTTTCCTGTCTTTGGACTCTTTGCAAATCCTGACTTGGCATTCTGGAACTTTCCTTTATATATATAGCACTGCTGTCCTTTTGCATTCTTGTAGAAGCCTATGTATGAAGAATATACCATACCGTTCTTAACAAGCCAGATATTTCCTGTCTTGCTGCTTGTCACAAGGCCATTATATGCAGCCTGGACAATACCCGCCTTTACATAGTACTGGATACTATTGCTCTTTACAAATCCGGTGTAATTCTCCTGAACAACACCCTTTATGTAATAGTATGTAACTCCATCTACAGTTACGAGCCCGTTCTTTGTTACATCTGGTGTTGGTGTTAAATCGACATCCTTATAAAGGTATGCATCATCCCATGTTCCCCAGGCACTACCTGTCGCCGTCGCTCTCATTCCAACCATAACTTCGGTAGTCTCATTTACTGTGAATCTGATCTGTGGATTCTGCCAGATCTTCCAGCCCTGTGGAACTGCAGGTGCGGATGCGAGTTCTGTATCTCCAGCTTTTGCATACACCTCATATACGTCGTTATCTCCATTTGCACCACCCTGAAGATATACACTGAACACGTACTCTCCCGGCTCAAGTGTGATGGTCTGATATACATCATATGTGAAATCTGATGAATTGTAGTAATGACCACAATAAGCACCGTTTCTAAAATCTTCCTTTGCCTTGATTGCAAATCCCTTGCTTGTATCAGCAATTGTCCATCCCTCGTTTCCTGACTCAAATCCAGGATTTGCAAGGATATTTTCTTTTAATATAGATACATTGCAGCTAACGCCTACTTCCTCATCGTTTACTGTGATAGTTCCGTTTACAGTACATGTTCCTGCACCGTAATTCTTGATCTTATCAAGCGCTCCATCCTCCCATGTGATGTCTGCACTCTCTGATTTGCCATCGTTGTATTTTACTGTTGCTGTCTCTGGAAGCGCAACATTCTCTATATCTGTTATTACAACTTCAACATCTTCAACTGATATTGATACTACCTCTCTTTTTGCCTTTGTTCCTGTGTGAACATATGCAAATGTTTTGAGTGACTCAAGTGGATGTCCTGAAAAGTCAAACAGGGCCTGATTGTCAACTGCTGATCCGCCGTACCACTTTCCTGCATCAGCCGCGTCATACTCTCCTGCGTAGGATGATGCCCAGCCTGAACCGTGCTGCTCCCAAGCTGCCTTGTTGGCTGCAAGGATATCAGCCGCATTGTCAGCAGATGAATCATATACATTTACAGGCAGCCATGCCGGCTCCCAGTAGAATACACCGATTCCTGATGAACCTGTATTCTTTACAGCCTTGATAACTGAGCTGATCTCATTCGCCTGCCCCTGAACTGATATATCATAAGTTGTCGAGTCGTTTACACCCTTTCTCACTGTGTTGTCATGACCGTCACCATCATCGAGAGTGTATGCCCATGATGTCTCTGCCACCATGACCAGCTTGCCGTATGTGTCTGCCACGTTCTTGAGAACTGATGTGAGGTTTTCTAGTGTTCCATGCCATACAGGATAATATGACGATGCAAACACATCATAGTCCACATTGTATGTATTGAGATTCTTTGCATAATTTGCATAAGTTCCATATTTCTCAGGATTGGCGAAATGAATAGCAACAAGGATATTCTTGTCTATGGCTCTCACTGCCTCACTTCCAGCATTGAATATCTTAGCCATATTTTCCCAGTTCGTGGATGACTCACCACATATTCCATTTGTCGTCTCATTTCCGATCTGAACCATACCCACATCAACGCCTGCATCAAGGAGTGTCTTAAGACTCTCTGATGTGTAGGACTTAACTGCAGCTACCTTCTCGTCAAGAGTGAAGTCTGCCCATGCCTTTGGCACCTGCTGCTTACCTGGGTCAGCCCAGAAATCTGAGTAGTGGAAGTCCACAAGGAGTTTCATGCCTGCTGCCGTTGCGTACTGACCGATCTTCTTTGCGGTCTCAAGGTCGTTGTCACCACCGCCGTAGCCATTTCCCTCTGAGTCATATGGATCATTCCATACACGAACACGCACATAGTTGATACCGCAGCTTGCAAGGAACTTGAAGTATCCAATATCATCGAGTTCGTTGCCATCAAAATCATAGTACTTTACACCGCTGTTCTTCAGTGATACATATGATGACACATCAACACCCTCTATGAATGACTGTTTCTGTCCATTTAGGTCTGTGTAAGTAAGATCTGCCACACGGTCAACATATATTCCAGCCTCTACAGGCTCTACTACATCTGAGTCATCTGTAAGCTTGTAAAGCTTTACATTGTCCAGCTTTCCCCAATATCCTGTGGCAAGATTTCCAGCAAATGATATCTCAACATCTGTTGTATCCTCTATAACAAACTCTTCTGTCTCATGGGTTGTCCATACATCCCAGCCTGATGTGACTCCTACACTTTCTTTGATTCCCGCAACAGAAACTGTAAGTCCTGTATCCTGAGCGTCACCCTCGACATCAAATCCCAGCTTATAAGTTCCTGCTGAAACAGAGCTTACTGTCTGTTTTATGCTGACATCAGCCTGATCTGAAGCCCATATATTCAGATAATATGTACTGTTGACATTGCTGCCACCACTTTTCACTTCAAGCGCAGCTCCTGAACCACTCTCCAATGTCCATTCACTGCTGTCTCCTATCTCAAAATCACCGTTTGTGATCTTCTGTGTATCTACCCAACTCTCCGCAGCTTTCGCTGTTATAAGTGATGCTCCCGATCCAAAGATCTGCCCTATCACAAGCGCTCCTGCGAGAATTGCGCAGCCAACCTGCTTTACAATTCTCATTTTTCTCATATAAGCCCTCCTAAAATATGTTAGTTAATATACAGACACTTTATATGCGCTAATGATTCGCAGCGTCTGTGTGCAACAGTTGCGCAACCGTTTGTTCTTATGAATATATATTAGCATATTTACTTTATAGTTACTATGTCGCTTGTGGACAATCTTTCGGGCTTTTTATTGTATATTGTGCACATATTTATGCGCAACAAAAGTGCAACACATGTGTGGTTTTGAGCGCAACAGTATAATTTTCCCATATTGATGGATTTGCTGTAGAAAAGGATAATTTTATCCTGAAAAGACCATTTTACTTTTGAAAAGTTATAAAGTTTGAGATTTTTTCCTGAAACATTGTTTTTGTTCTATATGTTTTTAGTTTCTCTTGTGATAAGTTTTCTCTATCCTCAAAGTGTTACCTGAAATGTAATATATCCATCCTTGTCGCATTTTGCTGTTATCTTGCCCTTATGGGCCTCCACTATTGATTTTGCAAGGGAAAGTCCTATTCCGGAGCCACCGGTCTCGGAATTTCTTGAGCTGTCCGGTCTGTAAAATCTCTCAAACAATATGTCCTGGGAACCTTCATCCATTTCATCCGTAAGATTTCGAAGCATAAATCGAACTTTTCTGCCATCACGTCTCAGCGATATGTCTATAGGAGTTGTCTCGACCGCATATTTCATGGCATTATCCACCAGTATGCTTATAAGCTGACGAATGGAATTCTCATCTCCCGTATACTTTATTCCATCTTCAATATCAGCATTTATCTTCTTGCCTCTAACTTCTGACAAGGTTGAAAAATGGTCTATCACCTCATATGCGACCTCTGAGAAATCAAACTCGGACTTCTCCCTTGGCTCAGGATTCTCGTCCAGCCTTGACAGGGCAACCATCTGATTTGTTAGTGACGTAAGTCTCCTTACCTGGTCTCTGGTGTTCTGAGTCCACTCGCTCTCACCATTCACCATCTCTATAACCTCTGTATTTGCATCTATGATGGTAAGAGGTGTCTTGATCTCATGGCTCGCGTCAGTGATGAATCTCTTCTGCTTCTCATAGCTGTCAGCCACAGGCTTGAATATCTTCTTCGACCAGAAAAGCACCAGCGTGAATACCGCAAGAAATCCCAGCAATGAAACTCCAACGCTGTACACCAGCGTATTTTTGAAAGACTCAATCTCCTGACGGCAGTCCACAAATATTATCCTGCTTCCACCTGTCTCATCATCACAGTCCACCACCATATATCTGTATATATCTATGAACCCTTTATCAATACCGTCAGCAATTATCTGCTCAGCGTACGATTCTGCATCAGACTCATTAACAGCCGCTATATTATCGAGACTGTAAGAAACCACAATTCCATCCAACACAACCAATGAAAAATATCTGGTCTGAAACGGTGTTTCCGGTGAGAATTTGTCACCACGCTTCTTACCAAGCTTTTCAGGTGGCTGTATGTTTTCGGATTCATCCTGTTTTGTGACCGCATTTCCATCCGACTCTCCTGAGTTCGATGGCAGCTGCCCATCTTTATGATCTGGCATAAGTTCCTTCATAAAATCTCGGCTGTCAAACTGTCCATTGTTGTCCGCAAGTTCATCCAGTGTATCATCAGCCCTTGAAACCATACGTACATAATTGGCAACGTTCAATATACTCATTATGACAAACAGAACGCCAAATGTAGATGCCATCGCCGCAAATATAAACCTCTTCCTAAGATTTTTTATCATATACTATCCTCTTTTCACCTACGCATAAACTCTAAATTTATTCAGAATATTCCAGTGTATATCCCTGATTTCGGACTGCCTTTATCGACACCTTAGAGCCTATCTGTCCCAGTTTTTTTCTTAGATATGATATATTTACCCACACTACGCTTATCTCAGTATCGGTGTCATACCCCCATATCTTCTCCATCATGAGCTCTGCAGATATTATGGATTTCTGATTTGCCATGAGAAGCTCCATGATCTGATACTCTTTGTTCTGCAGCTTGACACTTCCACCATCAGAACTGAGTTCATAGTTAAGACTGTTCAATGTGCAGTCACCATATATCACATCGGTGCTTACAGCCTCGCTCTTTCTTCTGGTTATAGCACGTATCCTCGCAAGCAGTTCCTTCGTATCAAATGGCTTTGCAAGATAATCGTCGGCACCGAGATCAAGTCCATTGATCTTATCATCAGTCTCTGACTTTGCAGTGAGCATTATGACTGGCACATCACAGCCCTCCGATCTGATCTTAGACAGCACTGTAAATCCATCCATCTTTGGCATCATGACATCAAGTATAACCCCATCATACACCCCCGCCATAATATAATCATAGGCTTCCTGCCCATTATATACCGCATCCACAGAATAATTATTATGTTTCAATATCACCTGAAGGGCACTTGAAAGAGCCTTCTCATCCTCCGCAAGAAGCAATCGCATAATCTCATCTCCGTTTCACTTTATTGTCAGACAGCATATGCTTAAGCCATCCTTATAATCCATATTATAAGCGCAAAGCTTAAATCAAACTTAAACTCTCAATACATCCGCAATAGTCTGCACCAGTTTGCCTATATATACCATACATATTCCTGTCCCTTTCTCCTGTATATCTTCATTGCAATTATATTTTACGAGGTACAGTATTTCAATATAGACAGGTGAAAAGCGATCAATACTACACGAAAAAGCAAAACAAAAAAACCTTACGGTCTACCCTGAAGTAAACCGTAAGGCAATCATTCTTATTTTATATTCAAATCGTGGAACAGATTAAACGTTCATCTGCTTTGCAACCTCAGCTGCGAAATCCTCGTTCTTCTTCTCCATTCCCTCGCCGACCTCGAAACGAACAAACTTAACGATCTTGAGATCCTTGTTTACTGACTCAAGGTACTTGGCAACTGTCTGCTTTCCATCCTCAGCCTTTACATATACCTGATCAAGAAGGCTGATCTCCTTAACCTGCTTTGAGATACGTCCCTCAACAAGACCACTGAATATCTTGTCTGCAACGATTGCGTCCTTATCAGCCATAGCAAGCTCTGCAAGCTGTGCCTTAGCCTCCTTTGAAAGGAAGTTGAATAAGAAGTTCATGTTGCTCTTCTTCTCTTCGTAAATAGCTACATCCTCAGCGCTCCATACGCCATCAACAGCCTTTGCGATCAGCTTGTTAAGGATTGGCTTTGGAAGTGTATCAGGTGCATTGAGTGCACTGTCAACTGTGATCTCCTTGAGCTTAGCCATAGCGTCTGCTGAGATGTCTGCTCTGCTGATGTACTGTGGGTTCATAGCTGCGATCTGCATTGCCACATTCTTGAGAGCTTCCTTTGCAGCGTCATCGCTTGCGCCGTTGCCAGCTACGATAACACCTATTCTACCATTGCCATGTAAGTAATCAACAACTACATCACCTGTAACCTTCTCAAATCTACGGAATGATAACTTCTCTCCGATCGTAGCAGTCTTGTCAACAAGCTCCTCCTTAAGTCCGTTCTCACCAAGAAGTGCCTCAACATCCTCTCCATCCTTGCCACCAACAAGTGATGAAGCAAGTGCCTGATCAGCTATCTGCTGAACAAATGTCTGGAATATCTCATTCTTAGCAACGAAGTCTGTCTCTGAGTTAACCTCAACAACAACACCTGTTGTATCATTAACTGCTGCACGGCAGATACCCTCTGCTGCGATTCTGCTTGCCTTCTTCTCAGCCTTAACCGCACCGCTCTTACGAAGTACATCTACTGCTGCTTCCATATTACCATCAGTCTCTGCAAGTGCCTTCTTGCAATCCATCATACCGGCACCTGTAAGCTCTCTTAACTCTTTAACCTGAGCTGCTGTAATTGCCATCTTTTTCTACCTCCAAATTTGAATATTGACATTCTCATAATCATGTTTATGTCATTTTATTTAAGCTTTTCAGCCTGTATATGTCTCTTTAAAAGTCACGGGATAATACTTTTTATTATATTACCCCGTTACTTTTTATAATCATTTATTACTTGTAATCAATTATGATCAACTACAGATTACTCCTCTGTAGCCTCCTCAGCCTCTGCCTCTTCTACTGAATCAGCGTCAACGCCCTGCTGAGCCTCGATAACAGCGTCTGCCATCTTTGAAACGATAAGCTTTACAGCTCTGATAGCGTCGTCGTTACCAGGAATTACATAGTCAAGCTCCTCTGGATCACAGTTTGTATCAGCGATACCAACAAGCTTAATTCCAAGTGACTGAGCCTCCTGGATACAGATTCTTTCCTTCTTAGGATCAACAACGAAGATCATGTCTGGGATTCTCTTCATGTCCTTGATACCACCAAGGTTCTTCTCAAGCTTCTCCATCTCTTTCTTGATCTGGATAACTTCCTTCTT
>ULMY01015828.1_pt1 | contig 15179 bp, 10 predicted proteins | sample 1951781 | NCBI WGS metagenome assembly ULMY01 (sample SAMEA4835563, study PRJEB28245) | human gut metagenome | biome: gut microbiome; material: fecal sample | place: Denmark | collected 2008
GCGTGGACGAATACTTCGGCTACATGTGCCAGTTTCAGGCGCACCTCTACTACCCGAACTTCCTGAATTCCTACAGTCGTGCCGCAGGCGATACAGCCGTCAGCCGCGTGATATTAGAAGATAATATCCGCTACCCGATGAGCGGCGAAGACTATTTCAAGCGTACGCAGTATTCGGCCGACCTGATTCACCAAAAGGCACTGGAATGGCTCGACAAACAGGACGGCAAACAGCCTTTCTACGGCTTCCTGACGTACACCCTGCCGCATGCCGAACTGGTACAGCCCAACGACTCTATCCTGAAGAAATACAAGAAGCAGTTCTTTCATGACAAGACCTGGGGCGGAGATGCAGGTTCCCGCTACAACGAGAGCGTGCATACACATGCCCAGTTTGCCGGCATGATCAGCCGACTGGATGCCTACGTGGGCGAAATCCTAGCCAAGCTGAAAGAAAAAGGACTCGACGAGAATACCATCGTCATCTTCAGCAGTGACAACGGTCCTCACGAAGAAGGCGGTGCCGACCCGACTTTCTTCGGACGCGACGGTAAGTTGCGCGGCCTGAAGCGCCAGTGCTACGAAGGAGGTATCCGCATCCCGTTCATCGTGCGCTGGCCGGGAAAAGTGAAAGCGGGTGTGGTGAACGACCATCAGCTGGCTTTCTACGACATCATGCCGACCTTCTGCGAACTGGTGGGCGACAAGCGCTTCCCCAAGAAGTACCTGAACAAGAAACTGGAAGGTGACTGCTTCGACGGCATCTCTTTCGCTCCTACCCTGTTGGGCAACGACAAAGCTCAGAAGGCACACGACTTCCTTTACTGGGAGTTCCACGAAACCGACCAGATTGGTCTCCGCATGGGCGACTGGAAGATGGTGGTAAAGAAGGGTGTTCCCCACCTCTACAACCTGGCAGAAGACATCCATGAGGACCACGACGTGGCTGTCCAGCATCCGGACCTCGTGAACCAGATGAAGCAGGTAATTCTGCGCGAGCACCGTCCGAATGACCTCTTCCCCGTGACCTTACCGAAATAAGATATTTCACTGGAAAAACGCACTTACGTTTCGAACCAAACGCACTTGCGTTCCAACTCAAACGCCGAAGAGTTTTAGACAAAACGCACTTACGTTTTACATTAAACGCAAGTGCGTTTTCTTTTCGGCTTGCTTCCTGCCGTCCGTTCCGCAAGTATATCCACACAAAAAAGGCCCTCCCAAATGCAACTTTGAGAAGGCCCTGTATCGTTCAGAAGAAAAATCTTATTCCAGTTTGTGAATCACCAGTCCCGAACGCAGTTTCGGTTCAAACCACGTGGTTTTCGGCGGCATGATGTTGCCCGTATCGGCAATGTCCATCAGCTGCTTCATGGAAACCGGATAGAGTGCCAGCGCCATCTTCATTTCGCCACTGTCCACCCGTTTCTTCAGTTCACCCAGTCCGCGGATACCGCCCACGAAGTCGATACGCTTGTCCGAACGCAGGTCCTTGATGCCAAGAATCTCGTCCAGAATCAGGTTGGAAGAAATCGTGACATCCAGCACCCCAATCGGGTCGTTATCGTCGTAAGTGCCCGGTTTGGCCGTCAGACTATACCATTTGCCCTCCAGGTAAAGCGAGAAGTTGTGCAAGGCTGCCGGCTTGTAGATGTCCGCACCCTTTTCTTCCACTACGAAGTTCTTCTTCAGCGCTTCCAGGAACGCCTGCGGAGTCAGTCCGTTCAAATCCTTCACCACCCGGTTGTAGTCGATGATAGTAAGCTGCTCGGCCGGGAAACATACCGCCATGAAGTAGTTGTATTCCTCGTCGCCCCGATGGTCCGGATTCTGAGCCGCCTTTTCAGCACCCACCAGTGCCGCTGCCGCACTGCGGTGATGACCGTCGGCAATGTAAAGCGAAGGCATTTCCTTGAACGCCTCTGTCACCGCCTCAATGTCCTTGTCGTCGTCAATCACCCAGAACTGATGGCCGAAGCCGTCATCCGGTGCCACAAAGTCATACACCGGCTTCTGAGCCGTATATTTCGCCACCACGGCATCCAGCGTCTTGTTTTCCGGATAAGCAAAGAACACCGGTTCGATGTTCGCATTGTTCACCCGTACATGCTTCATACGGTCCTCCTCCTTGTCACGGCGCGTCAGCTCATGCTTCTTGATCACCCCGTTCATGTAGTCGGGCACGTAAGCTCCTACCACCAGTCCATACTGCGTCTTGCCGTTCATGGTCTGGGCATAAATATAGTAACACGGTTTGTCGTCCTGCACCAGCCAGCCCTTTTCCTGGAACATCCGGAAGTTTGCTACCGCCTTGTCGTACACACGCGGGTCGTGCTCATCCGTTCCCTCCGGAAAGTCAATCTCCGGCTTGATGATGTGATACAAAGATTTCTCGTTGCCTTTTGCCTCTTCGCGGGCCTCAGCCGAGTTTAACACGTCGTAAGGGCGGGAAGCCACCTGCTCCACCAAGTCCTGCGGCGGACGAACACCCTTGAAAGGTTTAACTATTGCCATAATGCTTGGGGGAATCAGAAGTTATTTCTTGTTTACACGGAATTTCTCACAACCATCTTTCAGGAAGCCCACAATCTGACGGGCCGCTGCGATGCCGGCATTGATATTTGCCTCAGCCGTCTGTGCACCCATCTTCTTCGGAGTAGAGAAATAACGTCCCGGGAAATGATCGGCAAACTCATCGTGATGAGCCGGCATGATGTCGGTCACATACTTCAAGTCCGGACGGTCATTCATCAGGCGAAGCAGATCTGCTTCGTTAATCACCTCCTTACGGGCAGTATTCACCAGCAAACCGTTTTTCGGCATACGGTTCACCAAATCATAATCAATGGAGTTCTTGGTTTCGGCAGTAGCCGGAATGTGCAATGACACCACGTTGCAGGTAGCATACAGTTCTTCTGCAGAATCCACCGGTTTCACGCCGTCGGCCACCATGGCTTCCTTCGGGCAATACGCATCGTAGGCATAAATGTCCATACCGATGCCCTTTGCGATACGAGCCACATTGCGCCCTACGTTACCGTATGCATGGATACCCAGTTTCTTGCCCATCAGTTCCGTACCCGATTTGCCGTCGTAGAAATTACGAACCGCCATAATCATCATACCGAAAGCCAGTTCGGCCACCGCATTCGAGTTCTGTCCCGGCGTATTCATCACGCAAACTCCGTGAGCCGTAGCTGCCTCCAGGTCCACATTGTCATATCCCGCACCGGCACGTACCACGATTTTCAGTTCCTTTGCCGCATCCAGCACTTCCTTGTCAATGATGTCACTTCGGATAATCACTGCATTCGCATCCTTCACTGCATCGAGCAACTGCTGTTTTTCTGTATATTTCTCCAGCAAAGCCAGTTCATAGCCCGCAGCTTCTATCTCTTTCCGAATACCGTCGATAGCTACTTTAGCAAACGGTTTCTCTGTCGCAACCAATACTTTCATAATACTTGATTTTAAAAAGAAAACAAGGACGTGTTATCGAAATTCCACGCCCTTATCTTCGGGTATAACAACAATTAATGCATTTTCTCAAATTCCTGCATGCAGTCAATCAGTGCCTGCACACTTTCTACCGGCATGGCATTGTAGCAAGAAGCACGGAAACCACCCACAGAACGGTGACCCTTGATGCCCACCATACCTTTTTCGGTAGCGAACTTCAGGAAGTCGGCTTCCAAGTCCTTGTATTCATCGGCCATGACGAAGCAGATGTTCATGTACGAACGGTCTTCCTTAGCCGTTACAGTGCCACGGAACAACTTGTTGCGGTCAATTTCGGCATACAGCATGTCGGCACGCTGTTTGGCACGGCGCTGCATTTCTTCCACGCCACCCTGTGCCTTGATCCAGCGCAAAGTCTGGAGAGCCGCATAAATAGGCACTACCGGCGGAGTATTGAACATAGAACCCTTGTCCACGTGTGTCTGATAATTCAGCATGGTCGGGATGTGACGGGAAACCTTACCCAGCGCATCGTTCTTCACAATAACGAAAGTCACGCCCGCAGGAGCCAGGTTCTTCTGTGCACCTCCGTAAATACAGATATATTTGGATACGTCTACCGGACGAGAGAAAATGTCCGAAGACATATCGGCCACCATCGGCACATTGACATCCAGATCGGCATGCAATTCCGTACCGTAGATGGTATTGTTGGTCGTGATATGGAAATAATCCACGTCGGCCGGCACTTCATAATCTTTCGGGATATAAGTGTAGCCTTCTTTTTCAGAAGAAGCCACCTCTACTGTTTCACCGAATGCTTTCGCTTCTTTCAGCGCTTTCTTGGCCCAAGTACCCGTATTCAGGTAAGCCGCCTTCTTTTCCAGGAAATTATAGGGAACCATACAGAACTCCATGCTTGCACCTCCACCCAGGAACAATACCGAGTATCCTTCCGGAATGTTCAGCAATTCCTTGAACAAAGCCACTGCTTCATCTACCACCGGCTGGAAGTCTTTAGCGCGGTGACTGATTTCCATCAACGAAAGTCCTGAACCATTATAATCAAGAATAGCCTGAGCTGTCTTTTCTATCACTTCGCGAGGCAAAATAGACGGTCCCGCATTAAAATTATGTTTCTTCATTGGAAGTTTGTTTTGGTTAAACAATCATTTTAGCTAACACTTGCGAATTTAGTGATTATTTTTAGACTTCCAAAAGTTTTCGTGATAATTTTACAGCCTTATCGAATTTTATCTTTCAAATTACATACACAAACGCCATTTTAGTGACATATTGACACGAGAATAGTTAGCTATGGCATGGGGATGCTCACGAGTCATAGCAAAATGCGAAACAGCCTTCACCGCCGGAAGGCTGTCATGACACAAAGTTATTATTTTGCCAGTTCTATCAAAGTTTTTACCCCCTTTATCTTTTCATTTTGTATGAGTTTTAACGTTTGTTTTGCCTTTTTCCGAGAAATTGCCGCAAACGCATAGTGGTCTTTCACGTCCACACGTCCCACATCGTCCCGGCCCAGTCCGCCTTTCTTCGACAAAAAGCCCACGATGTCAATCTTGTTGATTTTGTCTTTCTTGCCCTTCCCTATATATAAGGTAACAAACTCCGGCAAGGCTGGCTGTGGCGTCGGCTCCGGCAGTTCAAACTCTTCCAGCGGACGGGGCACATAGTCGGGGATACGCTCCTCATCGTGCAGAATCAGAAAGGCATTACCCTCGGCCTCCCAGCGCGCCGTACGTCCGTTGCGGTGAATGAACCCGTCCTCGGCCACCGGCAAGTGATAATGCACCACGTGGCGGATGTCTGGAATATCCAGTCCGCGGGCTGCCAGGTCGGTCGAGATAAAGATGTGGCAGCTTCCGTTACGGAACTTATACAGCGCCCGTTCACGGTCGTCCTGCTCCATTCCGCCGTGGAACGTCTCGCAATACACCTTCATGGAGTGCAGGTACTTCCCTACCCGGTCCACACTCTCGCGATGGTTACAGAACACCAGCGTCGATTCGTTGCCCAACGTACACAGCAGCTTGTAGAGCGTTTCCAGCTTGTCCTTCACCGGCGAAGTGACCCGATACACCGACAAGCGCTGCGACACCGTTTCCTCCGGATTCAGGAAATCCAGTTTCAGTGTGCGGTTCATGCCCGTAAAGCGCGGAATCTCCTCCGCATCGGTAGCCGACAACAGGAAGCGGCGACGCAATGCCGGCAACTTTCCGATGACCTCGGCCATCTCATCCTGAAAGCCGAACTCCAGACACTTGTCGAACTCATCGATGACCAGCGTACGCACGGTGCCCGCCTCAAAATTCTGCTTGTTCAGGTGGTCGTTCATACGTCCCGGCGTACCGATAATCACCGCCGGCGAAATGCCCTTCATGGTGCGGTGTTCCTCCATGGCCGGACGTCCGCCGTAACAGCTCATCACCGGAAAGCCGGTCGCCATGGCCTTGAACACCTGCTCAATCTGCAAAGCCAGCTCGCGCGAAGGTACCAGTACCACAGCCTGCACGCCTTCCACTCCCTTTTTCAGTGAGCTCACCAGCGGCAGCAGATAAGCCAGCGTCTTTCCGGAACCCGTGGGCGAAAGTAGTATCAAATCGCTGCCCTCTTTCCACGCATCGATGGAAGCCTCCTGCATGGCGTTCAACTGGTCAATCTTCAAGTTTGATAGTATCGTTTGTATGTCCATAATTCTTGGTTTTTGTGGGTTAGTTAGCAAAGATAATCAAAATAAACTACAGGCACAACACCAGGTCGGGCAGCAACACTGCCGTTTCCGCTTCCTCTTTCGGCGCATCCTTCGGTTTCCACGCCACCACGAAGCGCACGGAAGCCGACTTCACCTCATAGCCACGCTCCCTCCACTCGGCCAACTTCTTCTGCATATTCTGCGACAAGCGGGCCACCGGCCTTTGCGCCTGATTATATAATGTGTAATCCTTGTAGAACAACGTATCACCCCCTTTCAGCGACAGCACCTCCCGTTTGAGTTCCTTAAAGAATCCCAAGAACACATCTTTGTGCGAAAGCTGCAACACAATCTCACCAGGCATCGCATACTCCCGCGAATCTACCAGGTACTGGTCTGCCTTCAGATTCGCAAAGCAATCTCCGTTTGTATGCACAAACAACCGTTTTTTGGCACGGGTAATGCCCACATAATACCGGCGCATCTGATGCACATCTTTTGGGAATCCGTCCGAAACAAGCATGTACACGTCGTCAAACTCACGGCCCTTTGCCTTGTGAATGGTTGATACCACCACATCAGCCCCCGACACGTCACAAAAATCTTCCATCGAAGACTCAAACACAAACTCCTTGAAATCCGTGAAATACTTCATCCGGTTGATTTCCTCAAACAATTCCACGCAACGCCTCACGTAAGGCAAACCCAAACTCCCTTCATAAGCCGCAAACGTAGCACTCTTAGCCTTCTCCCAGAGTTCATCCGGAATCAAAGGCGTACTCACCTGCTTGCCTATATACTTCAGGAAATACCTCATCTCGGCCATGTTCCAGAACAGCAAGCCCTCCATCGACTGAATCAGCTTGCTGCGCACACCACGCTTCCGCAACAGTGCCACCAGAATGACCGCCTCTTCATTGGTCTGGGTAAGCACACATGCGGTACCCTCTCCTCTATTCCGTAGCAGTTCCTCCACCAGTGGCTGATACATGCAGGCAGACTGATGGCGAGTCACTCCTACCCATCCGTCTTCCTTGCGCATCGATACAATCGGCATGCTTTTCAGCCTTCCGCCAATACCTTTCACAAAATCATTGGCCGCTGCCACCACATGACGTGCACTCCGGTAATTCTCCGTCATCTCCACAAAGCGGCTTCCAGCCTCCTGTGTCAGTTGCCACATGTAACCGGAATCCGAGCCACGGAACTCATAAATATTCTGGTCATCGTCGCCCACAGCTATCACCCGCATCTCCTCATTGTGGTGCATCAACGCCCTTACCAGCGCATGCTCTTCCACGCCCATGTCCTGCGCCTCATCAATCACCAGCACCGTCTTGCCAATCCGGTTGGGCTCCACTTCCCCCTGCTCAATCATCTCCGCAGCCTTCCCCACCACATTCTTCACTTCCTCCAGGTTACCAATCAAGCCCAGCAAGTCAAAACAATAGGCATGAAAGGTTTTGATTTCCACGTAGTGCGCCGCATTGCCAATCAGTTCCATCAGTCGCTGCTTGAATTCCGTGGCAGCCGCCCGGGAGAAAGTCAGCATCAGCAGCTGCTCGTGCTTCACATCCTCAAGCAACAGCAGTGAGGCCAGCTTGTGTACCAGCACACGGGTTTTTCCGCTGCCCGGACCAGCCGCCACCACAATGCAGCGCGACTCCTTGTCTGAAATAATCTCCATCTGCCGCTGAGACAACTGCCCGAACAACTGCTTGTACTTTTCCGGCGTGAGGTTACGCTGAATCTCGTTCACCCGCTCACCCTTGAAGTATTTGGCAATAAATTTCCTGTAATCCATCTGGAAATAATCCTGCACATACTGCAAAGCCTCCTGATAGTCCTTCACCATCAGGTTGGCATATTCTCCCACGATGTGCACCTGCTGAATCTTCTGCTTGTAGAACTCGTTCAACATCCGGTAATCCTCCTGTTTGTAGCGCGACTTATTATCCTTTATCCGCTTGATGTCCATCGCATTGTAAAGCACCAGGAAGCCACCTTCCAGCTTGAGAGCCCCAATCTTCGACAGATACAGAAGTGCTTCTTCCACATCTTCCAGCTGCAAATCTTCCATTCTGCCAAAAAGAGACTGAGGACTCGCTTTCAACTGATTCAAGAGTTCAACTACCGAGAACTGTACAGCCGCCTTCTCCGTTGCGGTTTCCTTACCCTCTCGCTCCTCCACCAGCTTATACAGCCATTCCACGGCAAAACGACTGATCTCCAATCGTTTTTCAAACCGTTTGATAGTAGTCTCCAGGTCTGCCCGGCGAGTAAGTTCCATGTTACGTGCAGCGTCCTCCTTCTTGTGCGTATACCCTTTTATGGTAAGAAAATACAACAACGTGCGGATGTCCTTTTCCTTCGACGTGACAACTCCGTCGTGCACCGCATTGTCGTTCAGTTGCTTGCACGAAATCCGCAGCGACTCATCCGGGATATGGTTGAGAATATACTGTTCCAGTTTCGCAAAACGCTCCAGCAGCATCCGCGACTTCCGTTCCGAGTCGCCCGCATCCTGCAAATAAGCCGAAATATCCTTACTGTCGGCCAATATGCCCTCCTGCCGCATCCGTTCCACCACCGACACCACTTCTTTCTTGGTCAGTCCCAGAATATCGGCCAGATAATCAATCCGCGATTCCGCTCCCGAGTCCTGCGCCTTGGCAATGTACTTCTGCGATATCAAGGACGTAATGATTCTCACCGCCTTCTCTATCTCGTCAGTACCAAACAACACCGATGCCGTGATACGCTTCCGTGCCTCGTCCATGTTCTTTACTGTGATACCGGTGGCATACACATGCGGCACGTTGTTTCCTCGCTCCAGGTAACCGCTCTGCTCCAATGCCGCCAGAGCCGTCCGCACACGTGTCTCAATATCCGCTACCGAATCATCCCATCCCGCATTCCGGGCAATCTCCAGGGCCGAACAGCACACCCTCATGCGTTTCCTCGTCATATCCTTCACCGCCTTCCATACCTGCTGGATTTCACTGATACTCAGCTTCGTCTGATTCAACAAAATAAAATGCTTATCCAGGTCATTGTCACTGTAAAGCACGTAACAGCGTGCGTTAAGATGCGGGTCACGCCCGGCCCTGCCGGCTTCCTGCACATAATTCTCCAGCGAATCGGAAATATCGTAATGCACCACCAGTCCCACATCCTTCTTGTCCACTCCCATTCCGAAAGCCGACGTCGCCACGATGATGCGCACCTGGTCGCTCATGAACGCATCCTGATTGGCAATCTTCTCGTCGGCATCCATCTTTCCGTTGAAAGGCAGCGCCTTATAGCCGTCGCGCGTCAGTTTCGCAGCCAGTTCCTTGGTACGCCGTGTACGCGACACATACACAATGGTCGGACAACTGGACTCTGCCACCAGCTCCCTCAGTTTGGTATACTTATCCTCGTCCGTCTCGGCATGCACCACCGAATAGTGCAGATTCGTTCGCGAAGCCGTAGAGGCAAACAACTCCAAATCCAAGTTCAACGTCCGCTTGAAATAATCACAAATATCCTGTACCACCTTCTGTTTGGCCGTTGCCGTGAAACAGGATACCGGTATCGGGTTACGGCATCCCTTCTTCTGCTGGTACTCCTGAATAAACTTGCCGATATACAGATAATCCACCCGGAAGTCCTGCCCCCAGGAAGAAAAACAATGCGCCTCATCAATAACGAATCGCACCACGTGGCGCACCATCAGAATCCGCTCGATGGTTTTCGAACGCAACATTTCCGGGGCGATATACAACAGGGAAGCATCCCCCTCCTGTACCCTCTGAATGGAAAGCGCCCTCGTAATAGGGTCCAGCAGTCCGTTGATGGTCACGGCATCCGTAATCCCCTTGTCAGCCAGATTGTCCACCTGGTCCTTCATGAGCGACTGCAACGGCGAAATGACCACCGTAAGTCCATGCACCGCCCGTGCCTCCATAAGTGCCGGAAGCTGGAAAGTCAGCGATTTTCCTCCTCCTGTAGGAAAGATAGCCAGCAAAGACTTTCCCTCTACCGCCGCCCGGGCTGCCCGTTCCTGAAGCGGTTCACCCCCGTAGGTACGGAACTGGTCATAGCCAAAGAAAGCTTTCAGGTTACGCAATACATCCAGCTGGCTATTGCAATAAGCACAGCCTTCCGCACAGCGTGTACGCCGCAACAGCTTCATCACATATTCCACTTCAGGATAATTGCGAAGCACCCATCCGGGCGTCACGGAACGATGGTCGGTCGTATCAACCAATGCCAGCGCATAAGCCAGCTCACACGGATAGCGCTCAATCAGCATCTCCACATCGGCATGAGCACATATCTTTCCCTCATAAAACCGGCGTATCAGTCCGGCCAGTCCCCAAGCCACCGTTTCAGCTCTCACCATGCTGAAGAATCCCCGGAACTCCTCCTTCCCCTTCAGCAACGAAGCAAACACCTTTCGTTGCTCATCGGGCAATGAATTCCACCGGGTAATCTCATCCAGTAACAAATCACGCGCCTTCTCACAATCGTTCACCGGATTGTTCACCTGGTCCGCAGCCAGTTTGTCGTCTTTCACCAGCCGGTGATAAGGACGTTCCGGAAACAGCAACGGTGATACGTACAGCGTATCCACCAGCGTCCAGCGACAATCCTTGTCGGGAAACAAGTATTTCGCATCGTGGTGAATGATATTATGTCCGCAAAGGTAATCCGTATCGTGCAGGAATTCGAACAACTCTTCCTTCGATGCCTTATGGAAGGTGGCACCGTCCTGCCGAAGAGCCCCTATATCATGAATTTTATGGTCCTTCAATCCTACCTCTACGTCAACAATGGCATAACGCGAGGTTTTATTTCTTGTGAATATATCCCAGATTGCCATAGATTGTGTTTCTCATCATTTACACCATTTCATTTCCCTACATTGTAAAAGCCTCCTTTCACAGTATAGCTTCTGTCTACTACCTCAAGCTTTTAAATACGGGAATAAAACATTTTTTACAAATGTATAAATAAATGTCACAAAATCTATCAAAATCAAGTCTTCTTTTTGTTACATTATCTTCTCTATTCCATCCTAAAAATCAAATCTCCCTTATAGTTCAGAATTTTATCTTTGGCGTTACGATGTCCATGACCACATTTCTTCTCTATCAATCTCACCGTCATCCACCAGCATGGTCCCTTCTTCCGTAGACAATTTCCGGATTTTGCAAGTGTGGGTGTTGGCTACAAACAACTCATAATTACGCCATTCTTTTCCCCAGAACATAGTCATACCTTCCCCTAAATAGTAGCCTTTCCTTCCCACTCAGGAAATCCTGATACACGCACTTTTTTAGTATCGACCAGGGTAAATTTTATTCCATTCTGTTCCATACCTCATTCCCTTATGATTATACAACGCTTCCTTTACAAACCGACGCCCCGCATTTAAATAATTCACTTCAGAAAGGGCTACAGAGACACATACGACCGACTTAAAGGCAGACTCCATAATCCTTCTATAAAAGAAGAAAAAATCCATCTAATCATCAATGAAAATCAAAGAAATCTCATCCACCTTCTCCAAGGATATCCCCACTCTTTTTCTTCACATACAAATCATGAAAGATTGCTTTCGAATGCCCCCTTTCTTTCACATCTTGACGATGAGTTTCCGCTCTACTCTTATCCCTCTTGTAGAGCAACAAAAGCAACTCCTAAGAATATTTATTATATAAAAAGTTGTATATGAGCGATAAATAGCATAGATTTGTATAATTCTGCAAATGAATTCATATTGTAATTTTCATATTTATCAATTAGTATGATTAAAAGAATATATAAATATACATCACTTTTTTTTAGGGACTTTTTCCTATTATTCGGAGTGATGTCAATGTACTATATGTTCACAGAAACTTCAACGAGAAGTATCATCAAACCTTGTTTGTTTTATGCTTTAACTGTGGCTATTCTTAATCTAATAAGGACCATATTTAAAGATAAAAATAAAAAAAACGAGTAAGCTTCAAACATTATTTTGTTGTAAACGGCATGACATTCTCAGCCAGACTACTATCCAAAAGCAAGTGTTCCCCAGAAATTTATCATGTTGTTCCTTCATATAAAATAATACTTTTTCTGTAGCACGAATGTCTCTGATACGTTCCAGAAGCTCCTTCCAGTAACCACCTCCACCCAGTTTTTTTCAAACGGTCATCATCTAATGTAAACCCCTTAATCATGTATTCTTTCAACCGTTGGGTAGCCCACTGACGAAAATGGGTGGCTATACGCGATTTTATTCTGTATCCCAATGAGATAATCATGTCCAGATTATAAAACAGCATCTCTCGTTCTACCTGTCTGGAACCTTCGATGCGAACCTGTCGGAAATTCCGACAGGTTGAATTTTCGTCGAGTTCCTGTTCTTCGTAGATATGTTTAATATGTTCCACTACATTGGTCCTCGATGTCTGATATAGTTCAGCAATCTGTTGCTGTGTAAGCCACAAGGTTTCATCTTCCAGCCTGACATCTATTTTAGTTTGCCCATCACTGGATGTATAAATAATGATTTTATTTTCTTCCATACGCTTTTCTTTAGATATCCTGCTTATTGACATCAGAAGTCTATCGTCACTTATGAAAAACCAGTTGCCAAAAACAAGAATATACAAAGTTAATAAATTCCGAATACATCGCAGGTCCAATACCCCATTTATACCAACTTCGACCACCTCCTTACCTCAATAAAATAAACACAAGTACATTACTCATTAAACACCAAAGAATTTCAAATAAAAAAGTCCGTTTGCCTCCAAAACACAAAGGAGCTTTTCCACATCTTCAGAGAAAAAGAACAGAGAAAAAACAGAAAAAAATCCACCGAAAAGCGTATCTTTACAATCCATATCACAATCAATTCATAAACATTTATCTCATGCAAATACGACTTGTTTCAACTGGCAAGAAACGTTTCCTCCCGCTCTTGCTTCTGGCCGATGAACAGGAATCCATGATAGACCGCTACCTGGAACGGGGCGACTTATACGTGATGTACGACAAACTGCTTACAGAACCGGTTGCCGTGGCCGTCGTAACGGATGAGGGGAAAGGAATTCGTGAGCTGAAAAACCTGGCCGTAGCTCCACACTGGCAACGGAAAGGATACGGACGTCAGATGGTGGAATACCTTTGCCAGCGTTACCAGAATGTGTGTCACACGCTGACGGTAGGCACAGGAGACAGCCGTATGACCATTTCTTTTTATCAGAGCTGCGGGTTTGTCTACTCGCACACGGTGTCCGACTTTTTTACCCTCCACTATGACCATCCGATTGTAGAGGATGGAAAGGTGCTGAAAGACATGTACTATTTCAGCCGCACTCTTGCCCAGACAAATGAAACTGACGGATGAATCAGAATAAACCCCAAAAAGTTTGCTCGTTCCGCAAAAAGTCGCGTCCTTTGTACAAGTAAATTCACAAAACTATGGCAGACAATTACATTGAACGACAATATGAGGCATATCAGGCACGGAAAGCGGCCTGGGAGAAAGAACGGAAGTACAAAAAGAAAAAGCCGGCGGCTCCGGCTGAAACTCCCCATCGTTCGGGGGCTTTCCTGCAAAATCAGGTGAAGAAGGTGGTGGCTGTGCACGACCTGTCGGGCGTGGGCCACGTGTCGCTGATGGCGGTCATTCCGGTGCTTTCGTCCATGGGCTTTCAGGTGTGTCCGCTGCCCACGGCGGTGCTGTCCGCACATACGCAGTACCCCACGTACTCGTTCCTCGACCTGACCGACGAGATGAAGCGTATCATCGAGAACTGGGAGAAGATGAATGTGCACTTCGATACTTTCTACACGGGTTATCTGGGTTCGCCGCAACAGGCACAGATTGTGGAGGAGTTTATCCTGAAGTTCCGTGGGGAGAACGACATGGTGGTGGTGGACCCGGTGCTGGGCGACAACGGCCGTCTTTACAAGGGTATCACCGAGGAGATGGTGACGGAGATGAAGAAACTGATTCACCTGGCGGATGTCATCACGCCCAACCTGACGGAGCTGTATTACCTGCTGGACATGCCGTATCAGGAGCACATCACGGATGCAGAACTGAAACAGGCACTAAAGACACTTTCCGACCGGGGTCCGGCCATCGTCATTGCCACGAGCGTACCGGTGAGCGGCGACCCGCGTTCTACATCGGTCTATGCCTACAACCGCTTTGGCGACCGTTACTGGAAGGTGACCTGTCCCTATCTGCCGGCACACTATCCGGGCACGGGCGACACGTTTACCAGTGTCATCACGGGAGCACTGATGCAGGGAGACAGTCTGCCCATTGCGCTCGACCGCGCCACGCAGTTTATCTTGCAGGGCATACGGGCCACATTCGGCTATGAGTACAACAACCTGGAGGGTATCATGCTGGAGAAGGTACTCCACAACCTCGACATGCCGATTCAAATCAGCAGTTACGAGCTGGTAGAATAAGCGGCCACGCGAATCAGTACATACGTATCTGCCCGACGGGGAGTTCCACTTCGCCGAAGGGTATCAGGGCATTGAACAGACGGATATGCCGGTAGTTTCCGAGGGAGGCGACCGGGATGTCCGTTTCTTTTATCTGTCCGGTGTCGAGCAGGTATCGGCGCTGGGTTCCGGCCAGCAGAGGCTGTGCGGGGGTATGCCATTCGCATCCGTCCCAAAGGGCGATGTTGGCGATAGAAGTATCGGTGAGGAGTCCGTGGCGCACGATGAGCACGTCGTCGGCTGTATCGCGCAGAGCAAAGGCTTCGTCGAGCACGTGGCGGTCGGCCTGCTTATAGCGGTAGTCAATGTCGTCCTGCACCACTAGTTGCAGACTATGTACGGGGCGGACGTGGTAAGGAAAGTATTCCACACGAATCACGTCGCGGGCATAGGTCAGGCGGCAACGGGTACGTGCGGTGTAGGCTTCCGGACGGAGATAATCCATTACATGGAGGTCGGGCACGGGACCAAAGAAGGCACGGCGCGTATCGTTCATGCGG
>ULMY01013393.1_pt1 | contig 15090 bp, 16 predicted proteins | sample 1951781 | NCBI WGS metagenome assembly ULMY01 (sample SAMEA4835563, study PRJEB28245) | human gut metagenome | biome: gut microbiome; material: fecal sample | place: Denmark | collected 2008
CTTGGTCCGGCTCGCAAGCATCACATCCGAAAAGACGGGATTGGCCGCGATCTTCTGCGTCACGACCGTACCGACGCCTCCGGCTCCGATAATAAGCGCTCTACACATAGGAATCGTAGGATTTAACGGTTATTTTCTTAAGTTTTTTATTCTTGGCAGTACAAAAATATCGTTTTATTTTGGGAAAACAAAAATATTCCCTACATTTGCACCACCAAAATCGGGGAGCAATTCCCTTTTGGCACGGGAGAATCCGTAGCTCAGCAGGTAGAGCACAACACTTTTAATGTTGGGGTCCTGGGTTCGAGCCCCAGCGGGTTCACCAGAAAAGAGCTGACAGTCAATCGGTTGTCGGCTCTTTTTATTTTCTCTACCCTATCACGATTTCGGGTTTTGAGCCTCAGAAAACGCCTTTTTTCGGGCGCAGGGTACGCATAGGGTACGCATTAGGGTACGCATTGAGCCTGTCCGTCCTCCGACTGCATATAACACACAATCAAATGACATTCAAGGTTATATGCCGAAAGAACATCGTTTATAGGGATTCCACCTCTCCCCTATGCCTCCTCTTCTTTCAGGGAAAGCGCAAAAAGAGTATCGGGTTGGGTGTCTCCGTTGCCCCAGCACATTGGGATGCAGAGGCACAAAAGGTGACCGATGACTGCCCCGACAGGGACAATATCCAGTTCCAGATAACAGCCAAAATCAAGGAGTATGAGAAGCGCATCCAGCGTCTGGAAATCATGGACCTCCCCGTCACGTTTGAGAATCTATTCGGGCAAAACGGCAAACGGATAAACTGCACAGTTGGCGACTATCTGAAGCAGATAATCGAACGGTTGGAAGCGCTCGGCAAATATGCATCAGCCAGCAAACACCGCGTTTTATGTTCTCATCTGACTCAATTCCGCTCGTTGAATATCCGTTTCGATGAGATTGACCTTACGTTCTTGCGGGATTTCGAACTGTTCCTGCGGAAGAACGGCAATGCCAGCAACAGCATAGCCACAAAATTCGCCATATTCAAGGCCGCCTACAACAAGGCTCTTGCCGATGGCATCTTTATCCAAAAGGTCAATCCGTTTGCCAAGTACAAGGTCGGCAGTTTGTGGACACGGACAAGAAAGCGTGCCATCACGAAAGGAGACATTCAGAAGTTGATGGCATTGGAAATAGAGCCAAGCCACAAAACCGAATACACCCTATTTGCAAAGGACATCTTTCTGTTCTCTTACTTTACGGCAGGCATCAACTTTACGGATATGGCCACCCTGCGCTATGGTGACATTGTGGACGGAAGAATCTACTACTCCCGACACAAGACCCAGAAGTTGCTATCCTTCCAGCTGGTGCCGAACGCCTTGCAGATTATCCAGAAGTACAGCAAGGCAGGCCATGCGAAAGAAGATTATATCTTTCCGATTCTCAACCGAAATGTCCATCGAACACCACAACAGATTTTCAATCGGACACACAAGGTTCTGGCAAAAATCAATCGGGAATTAAAGGTGCTGGGAAAACTGATTGGATTGGAGGTCCCATTGACGACCTACGTTGCCCGCCACACATACGCAACCGTCCTGAAACGGTCAGGAGTAAGCGTGGCACTGATTTCCGAATCGTTGGGACACTCCGACCTCTCGACCACGCAAATCTACCTCGATTCATTCGAGAACTCGCAAATCGACGAGGCCATGCAGCATCTGCTGTAAGAATCGGGAGGTCGGCGGCCCTGTTGGTAACCGACCTCCTTCCTTCTAAAGGTATGTGGCGTCTTCATTACCCAAGGTGTTTTTCCAGCATATCATAAGTTGCCTGTTCCCGCGTGATTCCATCATTCGCCTTGGGATTCATGATCTCGTTCACCTGCTCCACTGTCAGGCGTCTCAACTTCTCCTCCATCTGGCTGCTGAACTGCGTGGGGTCCTCCGCATGGTTGAACTTTTTGACCAGATAGGTAATCAAGTACTTCTTCGTCAGGAACGCATTCGGAATCCGTTCCGAGGCCGCCTCATACCATTTGACGCTTCGGTAGAACCAGCCTGCATCTACAAATGCCCGCGGCAGAGCCTTGTTCTTGATGCTGGCTACAAGGTCTTTCGGCTTGAGGGAATTTGTACCCGTACACCAGAGGGAGATAGTCGCCAGCGGGAAGCCCTTCGTCTGCAACTCCACGGCAAAATCAAAGACCTCATTCTTTGCAGCCAAAGCCATTGCTGGGGCTGCCATATAATCGGTCCCCTTCCACGAGGTCGTACAGATATTCATCTCGGCAATAAGGGCCGCAATCTCCATCTCGGCATTCAACGACTCACAAATCACGAGTTCATCCAGATCCTTTTTCAGGTTCATCCATGCAACCACTCGGTGCTGTCCATCCACCACGGCATAGTACTGTTCTGCCTGTTCGTTAGGGATATCGTGTCCTTGCAGGTCGACCAGACAGCCGTTCATCTGGCAGACATCCTCACCCTTCACAACGGTGATGGGCGACAGTTGGCCATGCTCTTGCATCGATTTCTCCTTGGCCTTCACGGTCTTGGCGTTGGTCGGGCGGTTACCCTTTACAAATGCGAACTGGCGGTTCTCGTTGTCCGAGGTAATAATAAGTTTTTTCATAATTATTGGTGCGGGTTTGCCTATACACCCGCGAGGTATTAAGGTTATTTATAAATTTTGTCTTTACAATAAGTGGGGTTCCCCTATACCACCCTCAAGGTTTTGACATTGGTTTCTCGGCGTCGGGTCTGACTGGTGAGCTCTTGCCAGCTCGTTGGACGGGCCGAGGATGGCTTGGGCGAACTCCCATCCTCGTTCCATCGTTCGATTCGACCTTCGGCCTTTCGGTTCGGATACTCCCTCCCAACCGAGAAGCGGGGTGTATGTCAAGGAACCTATGTTCGCGATTGCATGGATAACTCTAGCGAAAATCATACATAAGTCATTGATAAGCAATTTGTTGTCGGATAGCGAAAAAATGTGTTATTTTTGCTACCCCTTATATGGACACAAAAAAAGGACGGTTCTTAACCGCCCTTTTTCCCTCTAATTTGAAAGATTAACTCAATAGAAATTCCGACCCAAGACGCGCCATTCCTCGTCTTTGTAACGCTGCCATATTCCTTTTATATTCTCGTCACTATCAAGGAATTTCTTGTTATCTGTATATCCGAACATATAAATGATCCGAGAGATCAGCAGCATCAGATTATAGGATATTTTGTTCGGATTGGAACTCCGCTTGTCCTCTTCCTTGAAATGCTCCAGAAACGGGAAGAGACACTTGACGACGAAGGTAATCTTGTAGCAATTCTTGAGTTTGACCGAGAAATCACCCATCTTGAAATAGACGTTGTTTGACAAACTGTCAAACAGCTTGGCAGAGTTTTCTGCCAAAAGGGCAGCCAGCATCCGTATCGCTCCCTGGGAGTCAATGGTCACGCCGTGCTCTCGTCCTTGCCAAATTCGAATCTGGGCATCGGGATGGGAGTGAAGATATCGGGCAAAGTTCTGAAATTGCTCGAAAGATGATGCGGGAAGCAGCATCACCTGCTCGGTCTGGTTCTGCGTCAGATTATAGACGAAGAGCAGCGCCATCCAGAATTTTTCGATGTCGATACCCAATGCCTCCAAGGAACGGACAACAGGCTTGTTCTCCAGAAACTGTTCTTTGGTAAATGGAAATTTCGACAGGTCGAGACCTCTTTCATCCGCGATGATGAAGTCCTGCGTGCATGCGGTGTCTACCTGATACTCCTTTCCATCCTCCTCAATCTCGTAGGCTGGAAACATGGTGTTGCCAATCCAATGTACATACTCGTAAATATCCATCGTCTGCAAAATTTAGCGGATGTATCAAAGATACGGATTTTCTCATTAAATAATTTGTTAAATATTTGTATAATTATTGAACTTTTTGTATTTTTGCTTATCCAATTCCAAGACGGGGCAGGCATTCCGTTCGTCCCCGAGATTCCAGATTCAATCCGTTCAGATAGTAGGCAGGCAGTTGCTTAAAACTGTCCTATGATAACTGCTCAAAAGTGTCCTATATATACACTACCTACTTATACACTACCTAATAAAGTCGTTCCGACCATGTACTACCACGTCAAAGACCGCAAGTGATTCGAGAACCGCAAGCAGGCGAAAGAGCACTATGGCGTAGCCCGTTTCCGAAAGCTGCTGCATTTAAAAGAGATTCTATTTACTAACCCTCAAAATTCCATTGCTAACGATGAATTATACCGCTATACCCAAATCGATTGTCACGTTTCAGACGGGCAACAGTAAGCCTGTTGATGTTTATGTATGAGCAACCATTAAATGCTGCTCCGATTACAAGACGAATATTTCTCACATTACCGAAGAGAAACTGGCCCTCCTTACAGGGCTGGATGAACGAACCATCCGCCGTGTTGTCAAACGGCTCAGAGAGGCAGGTTGTCTTACCGTGCAGACTGCCATTAAGGAAGATGCCGTCCGTGGATTTATCAAGCGGAACAGTTACCAGATAAAGCCTGTCGAGAAGGATTTCTTCCTGCTGAATAATGGCTTCTTTACAAGGAACTATTCCGCCAAGATGGCGGGATTCCTGCTCTTGTTAAAGGCCATCTGCCTGAACAATACGAATACCATCCAATGAAGCAAGAGCCAGATTGCCCAGGCACTCGGTCTGTCTCGCAACACCGTTTCGGCTTTATTGGAAGAGTGCCAACAAGCTGGACTTATAAAGCCACAGTCAAAGGGCTATGAGCTGACGACGGATTGCTTTATCCAGCCAATCATTAAGCAGACAGAGGCTGCCATTTATAAGGAGCTATGCGATTTCTGTAAGGCCAAAGGAGTGGCTGCCCCCAGACGAAACAAGGTGGCATTATCAGTACTGCTTACCAAGTACAATGCCGTTGGTGTTCCGAGTACGGAGCCGATAAGTCTAACTTACCAGCTCAACAAGCGTTGCACGCAATTACCCGAGAAGGTTTCCATTCCCTACTTTATAAAGGTGCTCGATATGCAGGAGGTGTATCGGAAGGTGACGAAGAGGCACAAGCAGGATAAAGAGGTGTTGGGAGGGTTTGAGTTTTAGAAATAGCTCTTACTTTCCCCAAGAATAAAGAATATTTAGCCAAGTTTTCTTTACAAAATATAATATCTTGCCATGAACCTCCATTCAATTAGTTGATAAAACAATTTATATATATTTAGAGTTTTTTCCAACAATGTTTTGCGTTACATTCCTTGACGTTATGATGCTTTATACATTCAATACAAGAAAAATTAGATGAATTTTTATCTCCATTCTTTATTTCGAATAGCTCCGCCTTTCTAGCTTCGTTTAGATCAAAAAATCTATAGCATGTTATTCCTTCATCTTCAAAATTTTTATCTAATTTAGGATCATCTACTGCTCTGTATAAAACAAAAACTTTATCAATAGGTTTTACTGAAGGAGAAAGATGACCTCCATCTGTTAATGCTTTAATAGTTGCGTTGAAGTCCAATATGCGAGTAAGCATAGAACTGCCATTAGATAAATTACATGCAATGGCAATACCCCGTAATGCATGTGAATTTTTAGCTCTATCTTGTAAAACTTGGAATCCTTCAAAATTTATATATGCAGACATTTGATGATTCACTCCTCGGGCATAAGACTTATCTGAGTCTGGTGTTTTTGCAATAATTGAAAATATCTTATCATATCCCTTATCAAAGGATGATGCTAAACATGTATTGGAATCTTTTAACGAGAAAACATAATCAATATTTGTAAGACCTTTCTTTCTTATTAATTGCCATAGGAACTTATTCATTTCCTTGCAAGTAAATTCATCATGGGCAATCCCCATGGTATCAACATAATAGCTGCTACTATGTGAAGACCCAAAACTTACTTGATCTTCTGTTGATGATTTGATAGTCGCTTTTGCTAAAATACCCACGATGCCTTCTAACATTTCATTAGATTGCATTTTTTTTGCATTGCGGCGAAATAAGTCTTTTTCCGAGGGACTATACCCAAGTTTTTCCAAAATCCTATCTGCAGTAATTTCCTCATTTTTAGCAAATAAAATCCTTATTAGTTTATAAGGACTTTTATCTGCACGAGAATAGTCTACAACAATACTTCTAATTGATATGAGGAATAGCAGAACGGCAACAATAATATTTAACCAATCTAACCACGACATTGTTCTATATCTTTTAAAAATTCTTCATCGCTATTAAAATGGTATAAACCTTTAGACTGAATATATTGTACAACTTTACTCTTTAATGCGCTGCTTTCTTTCACTTTTAACCATTGGGGATGATGAGGTAACCATGAAATAAGACATTGTTCAGGATCATCAAAATTATTTAAATATTGATTATAGAATGTGGATTTGGAATCAACATACAAATCTCCTGTAACAAAAGAATTAACACCTCTATTAGCACAATCATTAATAATATCACAATATTCTTCATAAGCGATAAAGGGCAAAATAGGCTTCAAGATGACTGCAGTAAGAATGCCATTATCTTGTAAAACTTGTATTAAGTCCAATCGATTAGAATATGATGATGCATAAGGTTCTAGCTCATGGATTCTACTTTTATTTGTAATGCTTACGCTAATCTTTATTTCTCCAATATGTTTTAACCGAAGTTGCTCATTAGTCCGTTTTAAATATTGCAACTCGTGCAAAGAAAATTCTCGTTTAGTGGAAAAACTAAAAATATTATAATGAGAAGCTTTTTCTATATATTCATCAAAAAATGATACCAATCTTTTATTCAAATATAATTCTCCATCGCATGATGGATAGATAATAGAATTAGCTATTGCTGCTATTTTCTCATAACAAATAAGTGGCAATGCATCATTATTGAACTGAGCAAAACAATACAAACATCCATTATGACAGGGAATCCCTGTACTAAAGAAATAACGGTCTTTAATCATGCGAATTGATTCATACTAGGGATAAATATACGCATTTTTGTTTAATTACAATAAAATGTAACTAAATAACTACATCATACGTTTCAACGCCCCGTAAAACACCCTTCCCCCTATTCGATTTGTAAATCGAATTTCGGGGAGGGATTTTTATGGATTATGATTCTATGATGTAACGCATAGCTTCTGGATCCGCAATAGCCTTACAGGCGATATTTTACTTGGTTTTGAGTAAAGATTGGTTTATATTTGTCTTGCTTTGGAAAGAGAAAACGCAATAAAATTCAACAATATGAAAAAAGCAGGAATTATTCTCTTCAGTTGTATTATGCTGGCCTCTTGTTCTTCCCGCAACAGCAACAACAAGAGTAAGCAAGCCGAGACTACACCCCAAATTGAAACAGCAGCTTCACAAGAGGGAACGACTGGTTTTCAGGAGATGGATTTGTCGTATCCTGGGAGCAATATATCATTTACGGTAAAAGTAGAGGATAAAACCCTCTTTATACAGCCTTCTGGGTTGAGTGTCACCAACGAGGCTTTCAAACACGACATTACAGGCTATACCGTTACAAATGCGGAAATCGGCGATTTGAATGTGGATGGCTATCCAGAGCTATTTGTTTATCTGACATCCGACGGAAGCGGCAGCTATGGCAAGTTGATTGGCTATTCAGTAAACAATGGCAAATCGGCAAGTCAGGTTTATCTGCCAGATGTAGCAGAAAACAAGGAGCTCAACCAAGGATATATGGGCCATGACCAGATGGCAATCGTGGAAAATACATTTTGCCAGCGGTTCCCCATCTACAACAAGACCGACAGCAACGCCAATCCCACCACGGGAAAGACTCGGCAGATTCAATACAAACTGGTTGATGGCGAAAGCTGCCGAGTTCTGCAAGTGGACAAGGTCTTGGAGTTCTAATGCATTATACGGACTGAAGCTATAAAGGAACGCCCCATGTTCAAGCCAATTGATACGAACTCTTGGAAAAGGAAGCCTTATTTTGACCATTATTTCAACCAGATAAGATGTACTTATAGCATCACGGTCAATATAGACATCACAAATGTGTTGTCATTCAAAGATAGAAATAAGATCAAGCTATATCCTCTCCTGATCTATGTTATATCCAAGGCGGTAAATAAATACGAGGAGTTCCGAACTGCCATAAACGACCGAGGAGAGATAGGCGTCTGGGAAACTTTGTTACCTTGCTATACGGTATTCCATAAGGACAGTGAAAGTTTCTCGAATATTTGGACAGAATGGAATGACGACTTGAATCTATTCTTATCCAATTTCGAACAAGACAGCAAGCGATTCGGCCAGATTGATAGGATAGACGCCAAGCCTAACACGCCAGCCAATGTCTTCCCGATCTCTTCATTACCTTGGACAACATTTACAGGTTTCAATCTAAACATATTGGCCGATGGGACCTATTTGCTTCCCATCTTCACTTATGGCAAGTATTTCAAAGACGGGAATAGATACCTGATACCGCTTTCCATACAAGTACATCATGCCGTATGCGATGGATTCCATGTATCAAGGCTTATCAATGAAATTCAGCAAGAGTGCAGTAACATGGCATTAAAATAAATTAACGCATTCTTCTGCTTACATACATACACCCCGTAAAACACCCCTCCCCTATTCGGATTGGAAAACGAATTTCGGGGAGGGATTTTTTGTGGCCGATTGTCGGGAATTTTTCCAGACTAATAACAAAAGCAACAGACAGATGATGAGTGTATTTATTTATTCATCATCCAATTTGTAGCTTTATGCAATTACGTCCATCCATGCGCCGTGCAGCCAAAATGAGGCTGGCACTGGCTGGAGCCTCGGGGTCAGGAAAGACCTACTCCTCGCTCCTCATCGCTTACGGCATGACCTCCGACTGGTCTCGTGTTGCCGTCATTGATTCCGAGAACGGTTCGGCCGATCTCTATGCTCATCTGGGCAATTATCAGGTTCTCACCTTGCCCGACTACTCTCCCGAGACCTACATCGAGGCCATCGGTATCTGTGAACAGGCGGGGGCAGAAGTTATCGTGATTGACAGCATCTCCCATTGCTGGGATTATCTGCTCGATTTCCACGCCAACCTGCAAGGAAACTCCTTTGCCAACTGGGCTAAGGTCACACCCCGTCAGAATGCCTTCATCCAACGCATTCTCAACTCCTCGTGCCACATCATCTGCACCATGCGCTCCAAGCAGGATTATGTCCTCTCGGACAAGAATGGCAAGATGGTGCCCGAGAAGGTGGGCTTGAAGGCCGTACAGCGCGATAACGTGGACTATGAGTTCACCGCCGTGCTGGACATCGCCATGAACCACAAGGCCACCACCTCCAAAGACCGAACGGGGCTCTTTACAGGGCGTCCCGAGTTCACGATAACCCCTGCCGTGGGGCAAGTTATCCTCAAATGGTGCAACATGACACAGCCCGCGCAATCGAATCCTTCCACGCAAAACCTCCACAGCCATGCTTCCAGCCTTTCAGCCTAATCCCGAGTTTGCCGTTGGGTTGAATCTTCCCGTGGAGGAGGCAACCATCGTAGAGGGACGTCCCGTAACGCCGATTGTATCGCTGGGGACTGTACCGCGTACCCGTCACTTTATCGAGGCCAACACCAAGCCTGTCGATATGGCCCATCTGAAGAACGATTGTGTCGTTCCCGTATTCAGTAAGGACAACGAGGTGACCATCTCCCACCAGAGTTTTATCGAGACCGTTTGGAATGCGGCCCATCGGTTGTTTCCACAGGAGGCCATCGACACGCCCGATATTGTTGTTTCGCATATCATCAAGGGACGGATTCCCGAGGCTATCCACAAGCCCGTGAACCAGCTCTTGGAGACGGACAAGACCATCTATTACGAACGCATGGCCTTCTGTTTCGAGGTTCCCACGATTTACGAGGAGGTGGCAGGCAATCGGTTGAATCTTTCGATCGGAGGAGTGAGGGCCTACAACCACGAAAATCTCTATTCGAAAAAGACGGTCGAAAAGTTCAAGGTCTTTATCGGCTTCAAGAACCTCGTCTGCTGCAACCTGTGTGTATCGACCGATGGATTCAAGCGGGAGTTGCGGGTGATGAGCGTGCAGGACTTGTTAGAGGCTTCGTTGCAGTTGTTCCATCAGTACGATGCCGAACGGCACATTCGGCAGATGACAGCCCTGCAACGTCAATCGCTCAGTGAACACCAGTTTGCCCAGTTGATTGGCAAGGCACGTTTGTATCAATACCTGCCCACCGCCGAGAAACGGCAGCTTCCAGCCATGGAGTTTACCGACTGCCACATCAATGCCGTGGCAAAGGCTTACTACACGGACGAGAACTTTTCCAGAGGGGACAATCCCGAGATTGATTTGTGGAAGGTCTACAACCTCTTTACGGGAGCCAACAAGTCCAGCTACATCGATACCTTCCTTGACAGGTCGCTGAATGCAACGGAGCTGATTGCAGGAATCGGTCGGGCCATGGAGGGAGATACCGAATACAGTTGGTTTGTGGAGTAACGCTTTACAGAGAAGAATACCCTTGCTGTCTTATGACGGCAGGGGTATTTTCTTATGCTTCAAAACAAAGCGTACTAATACATAGCAAGATGGCTATATTATTCACAATCTATACCTTACAATTTGCTGCAAATTCTGCAACTTACGGATATGGAATTTATGCTGACGTAAAGTCGGAATCCGTGGTTTTCAGGATCCTGAAAAGCCGAATTTCAGGGTTTATGCAAGCGTAAATTTAATAATTATGTGATATCCACATATTATGTAGATACAAGTTATATCCCCATATGCTTCATTTCGATTTGTTCGTGAATTTGACGCATAAGGCGTTCAAACATTCTTCTACCTTCTCTATCTTCACAAATCATCATCATTTCTTCAGTGTCTCTCATCAACTGATGATAAAGATGTTCTCGTTCTGGCGTAAGTCGCATATTTTTTAATTTATCTAGCCTATTAGCCAAACGTTCATATTCACTTGCACACATCGGACGGGTTGTTAGAGGACGTGGATTACGCAAATTTTGCCCAACCATATGTGTTAATTCTGTCAATTGACCTTGAATAAGGTCAAGAGCCATATTTTCTTTATTTGTTTTATCTATTTTTGGTAAATAAGCAGGACTTAATGCAAGTAACTTAACAATCGAATTGACATTTGAGGTGTCATCTTTAGCTACCATGGTTTCCTCAATACGGGCTTTTAAATCATTCTGAGTTTTTAATACATCCCTATATTTAAGGGCCTTACTATATTCTAAATAACGCAGAGGTGCGATGTCAAAAATCTTAGGAGTCCCTTTTTCTTGTATAAGTATAACAGGTTTGTCAAATGCTTGCCTGATTCCCAATTCAAATAAAACATTTGGATTGCGAGTGCTCAAATCACAAATCGCCACAGGTGCGGCAATTAACTTTTGAAGAATATCTAAGTGTATTAAATTGGTTCGATTGACTTCATCTGCTCGTAATGGATGAAAGCCAGCTAGGTCAATAGCTGGTTTAATAATATCTTCGTATACTGCCTGAAAATGGCCTTCTTCGTAACCTTCAGTCGCGCCAATAGGCATAATTACAAAGCAATCTTTATTTTCTATTTGAGACATATAGTTTATTTTTTTTGCTAAAATAAACTATTTTACATTCAAAAGCAATTTCATCCATGGTAAAATATTGCAACGGCCCTATTTTTTGTTTTCTCATTTGTCTTACTTATCTTTGTAGGACATACGAACAAACACGGAAAGTGTTGCTTGTTCTCTGATTGCGAACGTAGGAAATTCGACAGAAGAGAGAATCGGCAGACATCTTGCCGCGTCATATCCATTTGTGGGTATAGGCGTGGGGCTGTTGCTTATTTTATCTTCAAGGTTTCCTACGGCCTGCAATCATTGAATAAGTTTTCAGCACCACGCTTTCTGTTTTTATAAATCAAACATGATGAACCGTCGTTCAGGTGCTGGGACGACAAACCTAAACTTATTGCAACCATGAAAAAGTTGTTCTTACTGATGGCCCTGTTTGCCACAACGGTGTTTGTTGCTTGTTCCGATGATGACGACAACGCACAAATCAATCTGGAAGAACTCGTCGGAACATGGCGTTACATGCATTCTGTCGGTTATGAAATCGACGGCAACGCCAAGGACGAATGGGACGAGGACATGACGAACGCACAAATCTATTTCGTCTTCAATGCAGACAAAACTGGTTTCTATAAAGAGATGGATTCATCGGAAAGTATCGACTATTCCGTATCATCCAACAACAAGCTGACGGTTCGATATACACAATCTGGAGATCCGCAAACTTTTACCATTAAGGAACTGACGACATCGACCCTTAAGTTGGAGTATCATGAAAAGGGTGATGGCTGGGAGGAATACGAACTCAAGACATTCAGCAGACAATGAAATCTCTTTTGAGAGTTGTTGTTGCCATATCTGCGGCCATTTTTATATCATCTGCATGTTCTGACGAGGATGCATATTATTTGACGGTTTCTCCTTTATCCGTCCATTTTACAGCAAAGGGTGGGACCGAAGAGATAACAGTTTCCAGCAATGGATATTGGACCTATCAGTGGAATGACAAAATACCCGATTGGGTTGGAGTTGATATTACAAGTACAGGGTTGCGCATAACGGTAGATGAAAATACCGACAAATCATCCCGTACTGCATTTCTCCTTATTTTCAAAAGCGTGGAAAGTCTACAAGATACTTTCAAAACCGTAATGGTGGAACAATGGGGAGAGAATGAATAAAAAGACAGACTTGGATAGGCGGTCTATACTAACCGTTCTGTCCAAGTCTGTTTGTTATATCATATCTATTCCTCAAATATTCACGATAAAAACGGGTGAAAGCATTTTATTTACTATCTCTAAGATCCGTGGGGATAGGCAGCTCTTCTAAAATTTCGTCTCTATCACAGTTCTGTAAAAAGAAATAAAAAGTTGAATCTATTATTTTTACAGAAGACGTAATAACATCATAATCAAAAATAGGAGGTGTAATCCTTTTCTTATGTTGAGACTCTACAAGATTCGTTAGGAAATAACCTATATCTGAAGATCGCACGTCGGCTTTTCGATGATGTAATTCTCTAATCTTCTCATGCAACGTACGTCGTTTAATCCCACTAACAATATCATCAAATGGCTGTTTAAAGATTACCTGAATAAAATAATACGGAATATAAAGAGGAGTCTCAGATGAGCTTTTTACCTTTTGTTCAGCCAAAGCCTCCAAACTTCGGATATGCCGACCTGAATAATCTGAAAGTTTCTTTTCTATTGCTGTATGAAGGTGATCTTTGGTAAATTCGATTAATTGTGATTGTGTCTTTAATACGCCAGATGCTATACAAATTTCTTTGCATAACTCTTGGAAAACGCCGACGCTATCAAAACAAGCCTGCAACAAATCGTCTTGTATTAAAGCAAAGGAAACATTTAACGCGCTCTGTCCTTTCTCTAGAATCCGCAGTAAATCTGATTTTTCCCAAGGCTCAACAGGAATCTCTATAACTCGATCCTGTAAATCCCCATTATACTGACTCAATCTGTTTCGTTCTCGCCAAATTCCTATAATGATAAAAAGAATATTATAATCTTCAAAAACTCTTAAGTCGGTAGCGAGTTGACGTTGAACATCATCTTCCAAATAATGAAAATTTTCAATAATAATTCTCTTATCAAATTTTACTGACCTTAAAAGTTCTGAAACATCTTGTGCAAGTTCTAAGTTATATTCAACTGTTTTATAACATTTGCTGGAGGTTACAGTATCATTTGCTCCTATTGATGAGCCACCTTCCACATCTGCAATATATGGAATCTTTATTTTAGCTTTCACTTCCAACCGTTCATCACCTCCTATAGTCGTCGTTTGAATACGTGATTCTTCGTATTCAATATTCGATTGCCGCAATACTGACCTATACAAATCAATTACGGTTGTTCTAGATGAACAATTGACGCGTACATACTGATTTGGGCATAGATGTTTATTTATTAGTCAATGCGGTTTTGCCTTGTTTGGAAGAGCCATAGATAATTATATGTTTATTCTTTGTTAAACCTTCCAAAAATAAAGTATCAACTTTTTCTCGTTCGATGTAGGTGTAGACTTCATCATTTGATACACCAAAGACCCGACTAGTTTCAAAAAACTTATCCATATATGATTTTTTTTTTAAAGATAAGAATAATTGTTGAAACCGCAAATAAAACCAGACATTGTAAAGTGGGCTCATATTCCCTATTCCAAGGTTTGTCTTTCGATTTTTGCATCAAGAACATTCTAGATCAACGAACTTAACTCATGAAACAATTATGGAAAAGTATCACACGACAGATTACGGATAGTCCATAGATGAATACAATGGCTATCAATATTTTACAAGACATTTTCTATTAACCAGCAGTCGGGAGGCAGGCTCTACATAGGGTATGCATACAGCCAATTACAGAAGGCCGCAACGCACATAATCACCTGATTAACAGCATGATAATCCGTAGCTCAGCAGGTAGAGCACAACACTTTTAATGTTGGGGTCCTGGGTTCGAGCCCCAGGCGGGTTCACCAGAAAAGAGCTGACAGTCAATCGATTGTCGGCTCTTTTTGTTTTCTCTACCCTATCACGATTTCGGGTTTTGAGCCTCAAAAAACGCCCTTTTTCGGGCGCAGGGTACGCATTGGGTATACATTAGGGTATGCATGAAAGGCTTGAGTTCCACCGCGCGAAAACTGAAAATCTATTTATATTTCGTATTTTTGTCAAGACGACAGAATATACCTGAAAAACAAGGATCATGCATAATTTGCTGGAGGTGAAATCGAGGTCGGAGCTGCGTGAATGGCTTCGGCAGAACCACGACAGGGAGACGGAGTGCTGGGTGGCGGTCAGGCGGGGAAGACCCGTTGATGACGGCACCTTCCGGTATGTCGATGCCGTGGAGGAGGCCTTGTGTTTCGGATGGATCGACAGCACGGTCAAGAAGATCTCCGACGAGGTGACAGTCCAGAAACTTTGCCCGCGAAAGCCCCGCAGCAACTGGTCTGAGCTAAACAAGGAGCGCTGCCGCCGCATGGAGCGG
>ULMY01041204.1_pt1 | contig 14588 bp, 12 predicted proteins | sample 1951781 | NCBI WGS metagenome assembly ULMY01 (sample SAMEA4835563, study PRJEB28245) | human gut metagenome | biome: gut microbiome; material: fecal sample | place: Denmark | collected 2008
ACGCATAGGTTTTTTAACATAATTTCCCTCTTTATTAGTATTCAGTGCATAAAGCCATACAAGCACCATATCAGGGTTCTGGGATTTAAACTGTGGCTGACGGTTGATTGTCCATGACAAATACCAGTTGTCCATACTGTCTTTTACCGTGACAATACCGCCTGTTGTAACTTTACCCTCCCTTGGGTCCCTCTTGCAGACATCAATTATGTGTTTAATTACTTTCTCATCCGAGGTAGCAACGGTGGCACTCATCCAGTTAGTCGCTTCAATGTTGTTGCAGAAAGCATCCGGATTGCCGTATTCTCCTTGTACAGCCTGTTTTGCTATGTTTTTCCACATATCCCATGAATCACCTCTGCCGTCCTTCAGGTTAGAAAGGTCAGGTGCATGATCCTGGTCTCCGTAACAGGTTGTATCGGTACAGCAGCCGTTGGTAATAAAGACAAGGTCATCTTCTATTAAATCAATGGTCTGTTCTTTACCGTCTTTATTGTAGACAATCTGTTTCGCTATTTTTTTGCTTCCTACAGTTTCGATAATTACATTTTTAACATCCATGCCATATTCAATTTTTACACCATGGCTTTCAAGATATTTTACAAGTGGAAGAATAAGGCTTTCATACTGGTTGTACTTTGTAAATCTGAGTGCGCTGAAATCAGGAAGTCCGTCAATATGATGGACATATCTGCAAAGATAACGTTTCATTTCAAGGGCACTTGACCAACGCTGGAAAGCAAACATTGTCTGCCAGTAAAGCCAGAAATTGGTTTCCCAGAAGCTGTCCGGCAGAACCTCCGATATTTTCTTTCCCTCCAGATCTTTTTCAGGTGTTATAAAAAGTTTTGAAAGAGCAAGTGCAGACTCTTTATCAAGTCCGAATTTCTTGTCTGTATGTGCGTCCTGTCCGCGTTTTACCGTTGCCCTGCAAAGGGAATAGTTAGGGTCATGCTTGTTAAGCCAGTAATATTCATCGAGAACGGATGCTCCCGGTGTTTCAAGTGACGGAACATCCCTGAACATATCCCACATTACCTCAAAGTGGTTATCCATTTCTCTTCCGCCTCTCATAAAGAAGCCTTTGGTTATATCTTTTCTTCCGTCACAGCTTCCGCCTGCAAGCTCTAATTTTTCAAGAAGATGTATATGTTCCCCTTTCATCTGCCCGTCTCTCACAAGATAAAACGCTGCCGTCAGTCCTGCAAGACCTGTTCCTATAATATATGCTGATTTTTTATCTACCCCTGCCGGTTTTTCCGGATGTGCAAATGATTCATAAGTTCCTGCTGAATAATACATAATGAGTACCTCCTGTTGTTTTTATTTTGTAATTAGATTGTACCTATATTCATTTTGCACCGCCATAATCAAAAAAATACCCATGATAAATAATTTATCACAGGTAGAAAACTGTTGTTTTTTTTATCAAATCCCACTGTTTGATTAAATTTTAAATCTGTCTAACGCCATCTTAAGCGAGTCTTGTATTACAAGTGCAAATCTGTGGACTATTTTCTCCGGGGCTTCTTTCATATCATCTTTTATCCAGTCTAACATAAGGCCTATAAAACTGTAGGAATATACCCTTGCTATAAATTTTTTATCTTCTTCGCGTACCTTCATATCAACGGATTCTTCATCTATAACTCCCATCAAAAGATTGTCTGTAAGGGATTTTAGGTATTTTTCCACCTGTTCCCTGTCAACACAGTGATACACGTTCATTATAAAAGGTTTATTTTCCTGAACTGCCTTAAAAATCTGTATAAATCCCTGCTGCCATGTATCATGCGTCTTTTTTTCTTCCAGAGCTTTTCTTGCGTCTTCAAGGCATGACCACTCCACAAGGTCATAAATATCCTGAAAATGATAGTAAAACGTCATTCTGTTAATTCCGCAGTCCTCCGCAATATCACTTATTGTTATTTTATTAAGAGGTTTCTTTAACAAAAGATTTTTTAATGACTGTTCAAGTGCCCTTTTTGTAATTTGTGACATATCAACACTCCTTGCCTTTAGTAGTATTTCGTGATTCCATTCCTGCGGGTATCCGTACTTCTCAATTATCTCCGGTATCTCATCATAAGTAAAATATATTGTATTTTTATCAAACTAGTCAATATCTATTTTGATAAAGTCTTTTTATATAAATCAAGTTTATGCACCTAATTGCAAAAACTTTTATTTTTCAAATGTTTTTGCATTTCAAAAAATATTTGCAATATATTTGTATTGCAATATCAAGTATTACATTTATGAGTCGAAAAAGGAGCATGTGAATTAACGCATGCTCCTAATTTATTTTATCCTAGAAATCAACTTCTGTATCGTAATAACAGCACTTAAGCAGTTTTTCCATTTCTTCTACGCTTGGCTGTCTTGGGTTAGAACCTGTGCAGGCATCGCCTATGGCATTAACAGCAATGTCATGTAACCTCTCCAGGAATACATTTTCAGGAACAAATCCCTGTGCAACCGGATAGCTGTCTGCACCGTAATTTTTAATGCAGTGCGGTATATTAAGTTCATCATTCATCTTACGGAGATAACCGATTAATAAAGCTACCTTTTCATCAAGGTCTGCTCCGCCAAGTCCCATGAAATCAGCAATTTCACCATAACGCTTCTTAGCCTGTTCATCCTTTGCGTTAAATGCAATTACCTTAGGGAGATACATTGCATTCGCAGCACCGTGAATGATATGTGCGCCGTAATCGGCAAATGCCGCACCTGTTTTATGCGCCATTGAATGTACAATACCAAGAAGTGCATTAGAAAATGCCATTCCTGCGAGGCATTGTGCATTATGCATTGAATCTCTTTTTACCATATCACCGTTATATGAACCGACAAGGTCTCTTTGAATCATTTTGATTGCATGGAGTGCCAATGGGTCTGTAAAATCACAATTTGCGGTGGATACATACGCCTCGATAGCATGTGTCATTGCATCCATACCCGTATGTGCCACTAATTTCTGTGGCATGGTCTCTGCCAGTTCAGGGTCTACTATTGCAACATCAGGTGTTATTTCAAAATCGGCTATCGGATATTTTATTCCTTTTTCATAATCTGTAATGATTGAAAAAGCAGTTACCTCTGTAGCTGTTCCTGAAGTAGAAGATATTGCACAAAAATGTGCTTTTTTACGAAGTGAAGGTATGCCAAATACTTTACACATATCCTCAAAGGTAATATCAGGATATTCATATTTAATCCACATTGCTTTAGCCGCATCAATCGGAGAACCTCCGCCTATTGCAACAATCCAGTCAGGTTCAAACTCTGACATCGCTTTGGCACCTTTCATAACGGTTTCCACCGAAGGGTCAGGTTCAATTCCTTCAAAAAGTCTGACTTCCATGCCGGCTTCCTTAAGATACTGTTCTGCCCTGTCAAGGAAACCAAAACGTTTCATTGAACCTCCGCCAACACAAATCATGGCTTTTTTGCCCTGAAATGTCTTAAGTGCCTCTAATGCACCCTTTCCATGATACAAATCTCTTGGTAACGTAAATCTTGCCATAGTAATACCTCCTAAAATTATATTTTTATGTTTTATCCACTTTTACGATTGGAGTAAACTCTATATTATTACTATTATTTTCTTTAAGGTAATTATTGAATCTGCCGCTATCGGATGTTTCTTCAATCAAATAATTATAATCACCTTTAAGTTCCATTGATGACGTATTCCAGTAAATAGCATGTTCCATATCTGTATATGATATGCACACCGGTGCTATTTTACCACCCACAGTCAGTCCTGCCATCTTGTCAATAAACAGCCCGCTCTTACTGTCCTCTGCATTAATCTCAATTCCATAATCCATGTTGCCATCTTCATTGACATACAGAATTCCTTCAGAGCCTTTTATTGTTATACTGTTTCCGTAATAAAAACCATATGAACAGATATATCCAATATGACATTCGCCCTCAACCTCTATGGTAAAATCATTTCCCATAAGGTTGACAGCAATAACCTCTAAATTACAATCTTTAAGATGAAGTGTATTGGTATCGTAGTCATAGTACGCATTTTCATTTCCTCCGGATACAGGGTTGCTGTATGCTGCTCCCGACCACAGGTAATAATATGAATCTTCTTTTTCCTGACAGTACACATATTCTTCATCCAGAACAACGTTCTCAAGTCCATACTGAGGAACCGTAACCGCACCATTCGGTCTGCCATTTTCCAATACAGGTTTCAAAATATGCATATCATTATCATAGCCCCAGTCACCCACCGGCTCAACAACATCATTACTATTACTATTGCTATTGTTTTTCACATAGTCCAATGCTTTAAGCGGATTTACCTGCAATACTGTCAGAACCGCTGCGCAAGAAGCTACAAGATACGCCATCATTTTGATTTTATGACGTTTTTTCAGTTTATTATTATGACTGTCTTTTCCTGAATCATCACCATAAGAGTTATTCTCAAAATACTCGACAGGCATACGAAATTCTATAGACCGGCCGTTTTCAGAGGGCATATCATACTCCATAGGAAAATGGTCTTCTTTTACATCGCATCCGGAAAATTCGTCATAATTTGAAGAATTGTTAAATTCATCTCTCATACAAACTCCTGTTTTACTTTACCTGTTATGTACATCAACCTGTGGGAATGGAATTTCAAATCCTTCCTTGTCAAATGCGCATTTTAATTCCTTGTTAAGTAATCTTCTGCCTGAAAAAAGATTTTTTTCTTCCACATCTGCCTTAAATTTCAAAACGACCTGGGAATCACCAAGTTCTTCCACTCCGAGGTACGATACATCACCAATAAATACGGTGGAATTTTTCTCTTTAATATTCTTTAACACAGCACCGATTCTCTTCTCAAAATCTTCAAGGTCGGTATTGTATGATACTCCTATTTCGCAGACTGCAACCGAACCGCTTTCAGATCGATTAATAATGTTCTTTAAATCTGAATTATTAATAATTTTTGTGTTACCGCCTGTATCTTTAAGGCTGATTGTCCGTATGCCGATGCTCTCAACTGTTCCTCGAAACCCGTTTACTTCTATTATGTCTCCTACATTAAACTGATTTTCAAAGAGGATAAAAATACCTGTTACAACATCCGCCACAAGACTTTCCGCACCAAAACCGAGGACAAGGGCCACTATTCCAAGGCTTGCAAAAATCGTACTTACGTTAACACCGATAAGTGTAAGTACCCAGCAGAAGCCGACTATAACAATTGCGTATTTTACAAGGCTCGCCACTACTGCTCCCATTGTTCCGACACGCCCCGTTTTCCCGCGAAACAAGCCAAAAAGTAACTGTAATACTGCGTTTATGGCAAATAACAACGCTATAACAATTATTATTTTAAGTAAAATTGTTCCGTTAAAATGTACCGTTCCTGCTACATCTTTAAAATTTTTAAAAACATCCATCTTAAATCCGACAGATATTCCAACTATCATCAGGACAACCGCTATTCCAAGGCTTATAAAACGTCCTGCCACACTTCTTTTTTTCATAAAATTCAAACCCTTTCTATGCTGAATCAGCATATTTCTATCCGCTTACTGCACTCTGAATTTTTTCCAGAATGTTACAGTTCCCACACCCAAAAGTGCTGCAAAACCTAATACAAGATACATTGCCGTATTGTCTCCGGCATCAGGATTGCCTGTGTTGTCTTCTGATGCTGAAGGTGTTGTTGCCTCTGTGTCATTATCGTTATTATCAGGAGTTGTTACCTCTGTATCGTTACCGCTATTATCAGGTGTTGTTACGATTTCTTCATTACCACCCGGGGTCTCCTGGCTGTTGTTCTTTGCCACAACACCATATTGGCTCAGATGCGTTGTTTCAAAATATATGTAACCGTCTTTCACAGTTGCAGGAATTCTTTCTTTAATCTTTTGATTACGGGAAACATAAACAATTTCATAGAAATCATAACCTTTCAATTCTTCCGGAAGTTCAAACTTAATTTTCATTTTAATGCCGTTAATTTCAACTATTTCCTGTCCCGAAAGTACATTAATATCAACAAGATATTTTATGTCATCCAAAAGATTATCAGGTATATCCATTTTTTTGATTTCTAACGTATATTCTCCGCTTACTCCATCATCAAATGTAATGCTTCCTTTGATACCGTCAACGGCTTCTATCTCTTTTACTGTGTCATCAGACGTAGGAATTTTTTCCCATACAGCATATAATGTCAGATATTTATAGTAGTTCCTATCTCCCATTGATGTGTCACGATCAAATTCTTTCTCGCTGTCTCCACTCCAGTCTTTCCAATATAAACTTGTGTAATTTTTTCCATAGCCATCTTTTTTAGAATTCCAACCTATGAACTTATATCCCGCTCTTTCTGGGATATAGTGAAATATCAACATACTCGTGGAACTATCTTTTCCTCCGATATAATTATATTTCGGAGAAGTTTCTCCATCTAATGTTCCACCATTGGCATCAAGAATCAGCGTATAGTTTGTTACATTATCTTCATCGTCATCATATGCTTCACTGCTTTTATATAATGCTGTAACTATTACTGTATATTCTTTTGTAAAATATGATTTATCTATGGAAGTAACGATTTTACCATTGCACCCCCAGCCGCAGAATTTGTAACCATCACGAACTGCTGTATATTTTGACAAATCAACTGTGGTAAAATCATCTGCCTTTTGCGAAATGAGTATTTTATCCTCACCATTAATTTCACCTGCATATCCATCTAAAATTATATAATATTTTTCGGTCTCAGTTAATTCCTGATTAGAAAACCCAGCGTACAAGTGGCAACAATTGGTATAAGTTTGTCCGTTTAATTCTTCGTTTAAATTAAAATCGTCTTTTGTAAGATCACTTACAATGTTATTTGGCGAGTTTCTTTTAATCCAGCCCTCAAATACCGTTTCTCCATTCTCCGTTACCTCCGCTGCCTGTACCGTCTTAGGTAAAAAAAATACTGCTGCGATGCATGCCACAAAAACAGCAAGCATCATAAAAATTGACTTTTTACTCATAGTCATTCCTCCTACAATATTTTTGGCTTGTTATCAAGCCTTCGATAACCAATAAATATCCCAAATAAGCATCCAATTATTTCATTAGAAACCTATGTAAATTTTACTATATCCAGAGGGATTGTACAAGGAAATATACAAAAAAGTACAATTAGAGCGAATTGTTTTTAAGAACTAAGCAGACTTTTCCAATTATCTGGAAAACCCATTGTGTCTATCCTTACATACTCATACTTTTCAATGAGTATTTCTATATTGTCCACAAAAAATTTCCAATGTGTATCATTTTTTAATAACTGTTTTAAGCACAAAAGTACACCAAAAATTCTATTGTTTCCTATTCCGGATTGAATATACTCTCTATATAATATTGGAGTTTTTGACAATTTAGCATTATATAACCGTCCATAGTGTGTACATATATTTCTTACGTACGATATACTTTCCAACCAGCTTTCCAGATATGTATAACCTACGCCAAATGACTTAGCTATTGCCTTTTTATCCCGATTAAGCATATTTTTATAAAATTTCGACAATGTACCAAAACTAAAACTTCCTCTAACGCATAAATCGGCAATTCCCCACCCTCATAATTTTCTTTAAAATTCTTAACAAATGGTGCCTTTGAATTTCTATGTATTTCCTGATTAATGTCATTCAAAAATTCTTTATGATAATTCACATCCGCAAAATTATTTTCATTAAAATATCCTAAAACACCATAGTTGCCTAAGATTTGCATTAAACAAATATAATCCAACAATTGTCTCAAAGGATGTTCGCATATTATAATTACCATTCTTGGGTTTAAGATTAAGGCTAAATGCTTTTATTAATCGAAAATATGAAATATCATTTAGAATCTTTCTTGCATACTCTTCATCCTTAAAAATTAAAAGACCCAACGTGGTCCGCATCGTTGAGAGGCGTGTTGGGTTCTGTTACTGCCTATTATATGCAATTTATTAAAAAAAATCAACAGTTTTTCCCACGCAAAAACACCTTGATATTATAAAAAAAAAGATTGTATAATTATAAAAAAATAAAGGAGTCAATAAATGTCAGATATTAAATGGGCAGTTCTCGGGACAGGTGTAATTGCCAACGAAATGGCGGTTGCCCTTAAGAAAATCGGAAGAAATATTTATGCAGTAGGAAACAGAACTTATTCAAAAGCAGTTGACTTTGCAAAGAAGTACGGAATTGAAAAGGTATACGATGATTATAATGATATGTTTACCGATTCCGATGTTGATGTAATTTATATAACCACACCTCACAATACCCATATTGAGTTTATGAAAAAGGCTATCCGGAACGGCAAACATATTCTTGTGGAAAAATCCATTACTTTAAACAGCCGCGAACTTAACGAAGCAATGGAACTTGCGGCTTTGCATAACGTTGTCATAGGTGAGGCAATGACCATATACCATATGCCGGTCTATAAAAAACTTAAAGAAATATTAGATTCCGGCAGACTTGGCAAAGTCAATATTATAACCATGAATTTTGGCAGTTATAAGGAATACAATATGAACAACCGTTTCTTTAACAGAAACCTTGCGGGCGGTGCCATGCTGGATATCGGTGTGTATGCACTTTCTTTTATCAGATATTTTATGACGGAAAAACCTGATAAACTCTTGTCCCAGCTTAAAAAAGCTCCCACAGGTGTTGATGAACAGGCGGGACTGCTTCTAATGAATAATGAGGTCAGATGGCTACGGTTATGTTGTCTCTTCACTCCAAACAGCCAAAAAGGGGTATGGTTTCATGCGAAAAAGGTTATATTGAAATAATGGAATATCCAAGAGCTTTTGAAGCCGTTGTAACTTATACAGAATCAGGCGAAAAAGAATGGGTTAAAGAGGGAGATACCCGGGATGCCCTTATATATGAGCTTCTTGACATGGAAAAAGCCATCAACGGGGATAAGAAATGTATGCTTCTTGATTATACAAAAGATGTTATGGATATGATGACCGAATTCAGAAATTCATGGAATTTTAAATATCCGGAGGAAGAACTGTAAGGTTCTCCCCCGGATTAATTTCTGTTATAATTTATTCAATATTTTTGCCTAGTTTTACAACTATGTAATCATGGTTTACAGATTTCATAAACTTCCCGAATACATCTTCTGTTCTCATTTTCAGGCTTGAAGTATTAATGCACGGATGGCATCCGAAATATTCTTCTTTTAACACATCCTCATCAACCAGTAACTGAACATTATTGCCGGTATCGTTCATGAGTCCCAGCACACTCACGGAGCCCGGAGTAATATCAAGAAATTTTTCCATAAAATCCGGTGTAGCAAAAGACAGTCGCGGACTGTTAATCTGATGGGAAATTTCTTTTGTCATAAACTTTTTGTCCCCACGCATAGCTAACAGGTAAAATCTGGTTTTCTGGGAGTTGCACAAGAAAAGATTTTTGCAGATAACAGCAGGTGCAAGTGTTCTGTCAATTTCAATGCAGGCTTCCATTGTCTCTGCCGGTTCGTGGTCAACACGTTCATATTCTATTCCTAATTTATCAAGTAAATCATACGTGCGTATTTCTTTATCCAATCTGCCTGACATATCAGCAGGCCTTCCTTCAAACAATTCCATATCTGTTTCCTTCCGAATAAAAATCCGCCGGAGGCGGTTTACCTTTCCGGCGGATTCAATTATATCACAAATAGTATTCAAAGAAATCGGCAATTTTTATATTTTTTAAAACGCTGTAATACTTAAGCAAAGCGCCTGCTGCACCTGCTGCACCTATGTAATACCCTGTGTAACTTACCACTCTTGCAGGATCAATTCTGTCCCATGCTCCGTAAAAACTTCTTCCTTTTTTCTCTTCATAAGAGTCAGAAATAAGCTTATCTGCCGTTCTTTTGGCATATTTCTTATATTTTTCGTCGCCTGTTAAATCATATAAATCCGCAAAATATTCAAGCACACCGGGGCCTCCACAGCAAAGGCACTTGCTTCCCCAGTATCCCCATGAGAGATGCTCAGGAACACCTGACCTTACAAGACCCTCTGCAAGTTTTTTTACCTTATCAAGATATTTTTCATCACCTGTAAGCCGGTATAATTTTTTATAAGGAAAACTTGAACCTATAGGTCCGCCGCACATTCCAAGGTAAAATCTGTCATCTGAAAATCCACGTTTTGGATGGTCCTGATAAGGATACAATACAGCTTCATCATCTCCGCTTGCTATTCCGTCAAGATATTCAAAAACTTTTTCTGCTCTTCCAAGATACTTTTTATCTTTGGTTGCCTCATAAAGCACTGCCCACAGATACGCCGTTCCCGCCGAGCCATGGGAAAAATTAACATGGATTGTATCTTCGTCGCCTTCATTCGCAGCCACAAGGTCATACAGATAATAATATGTACCACCGTTTTTGGCAGGGTTAGCAAACTGTTCAATATATTCACCGGCTTTAACAGCTGTCTCAAGATATTTTTTATTACCTGTCTGTTTATAGACCTGCAAAAGATACACTATTCCTCCGGCGTCGCCGACGATATCCCTTGCATCACTCCAGTGTATTTTTTCATCCTCTTCTATTCCTGCTTCAACAAAAGTATCTGCCTGTCTGATTGCGAAATCATAGTATTTCTGTTCATTTGTTTCAAGAAAAAGAGCGTGTGCAAACTGTCCTTCACTGATTGGTCCGATTTTATAACCAAACGCCCATCCGTAAAGTTTTGAAGCGTGTTCTTTTCCTTTTTCGGCTTCTATCTGTCCCTGTATATTCCTGTAAAAAGAAATATCTTTTTCTTTGGATAAAAGATAATCTGCCGCCAGTTCTGCTTTTTCAAGCCATTTCTTATCCTGCGTTACCTGATACAATCTTAAAAAGAAAAATCCGATACCCGCAGAACCTGCATAAAAACTTGTATCTGATAAAATTGAAGAACCCGTAAGTCCCGGTTGTCCGTCAGGAAATGTTTTCCATATTATTCCTTCTGCCTCGGTTACTTCCTGTTCATTTATCCATTCTGCTGTCTCTCTGGCTGTTTTGAGGTAATCTTCTGTCTCATATGTCTTAAAAAGATAAGGTATCTTTTTTCCCATATTACGCCTCCTGATATTCAAAAACAGGTGTTATTTTTTTACCCGCTTTATCTGAGTAGTATGATAAAAGAGCACTGGCATTACCCGCAGCTCCCACAAATAATCCAAGGTGTGCGTCCACATCCCATGGTTTTACTCTTGTCCATGCGTCATACCAACGGTTTCCTTCGCTGTCAGTATATGCATCATTTAAAAGCTTGTATGCTATTTTATCTGCAAAATCTTTATATTTTTCATTTCCTGTAAGTTTTGCAGCATCAATAAAATGTAAAAGTATACCTGAGGTTCCGCAGCAAATGCAGTTATTCCAGTAGCCGGCTGAGTGTTTATATGGTACTCCGGCTTCTATCAGGGCTTCTGTAAGACGGTTATAAAAATCAAGATATTCTTTATCGCCTGTTGCAAGATACAGCTCCCTTACTGTAATTCCGTCGCCAACAGGTCCATGGCAGAAGCCAAGATACGAAACATCATATTTGTTCTCCCCGCCTTTAAAGTAAAGGTATGGCACAATTGATGCTTTTTCGGTATTATTGGCAATTTTCTTCAGAAAATTATATCCCTGTACGGCATATTTTAAATATTCCTCATCCTTTGTTACTTCGTAATATTTTGTAAGAAGGTACACTATTCCTGCCGTTCCATGAGCAAAATTAGGTACAACACCACCTGACGGAACACTTGTAAAATATACGCTTGGGTCAAAGAGTTCAAAATATATTGAATCACCGCTAAACTGCTTTTTTAATGAAAGTATGGCATCAAGAGCTTCTTTAGAGTATTTAAGATAATGTCCGTCTTTTGTCTTTTCCGCCAGATATATCCAATATGCAATGACACCACCGTCACCCATGTAATCATACCATCCGTTCCAATGGATACCTTTTTCGTCTCTTATGCTCTGTGTATAAGAATCCTCTGCCAGAGTTTTGGCAAACTGAAGATACCTTTCATCCCCTGTTTTGTCATACAACAGCAATGTGAATATGCCCTGTCCTGACAGTCCGTTATATATGCCGGGATTTACAACTTCTTCTTTTTCATAGGTATTTATAAGATATTCTGCCGCATCCTCTGCTTCTTCAAGATATTTTTCAGCACCTGTTAATTCATATAACTGTAAGTAAAAATATCCAATTCCTGCAGCTCCTCCGTAAAGTGAGGTATCTGTCAAAAATGAACTTTCTACCGCATCAGGATCTTTACCTTCGGTTCCGCTTATCTTCCAGTGCTTACCTTTTTCATCCGCAATTTCATATTTTTTTATCCAGCCGGCTGTTTTTTCTGCCGACTCAAGATAGTCGTTAAGTTTGCTTTTTCTGAATACATTTATTAATCTGTCTGCCATGGAAATCACCTCAACATTCTATTTATACTGATTGGTTGATAAATATTTGGTTCCGTCGTCAGCCATGATAATTACAATATTTTTGCCTGCATTTTCAGGTCTTTCTGCAAGTTTTGTAGCTGCTGCAAGTGCTGCTCCTGCAGACTGTCCGAGGAAAATTCCGTCTGTTCTTACAAGCTCTTTTGCTGCATCGTATGCCTCTGCTGCCGATACATCTACGATTTCATCAATTTTTGCTTCAAACTGATTGATAAGAGGAATTATAATATTTCCACCAATTTCAAGTGGGAAAACACCGTCGATTGTATTTCCTGTGTCATTATTAGCATCAAGTCTTGATTTGACATCAGGCTGTACACCGACTATCTGAATATTTTCATCTTTTTCCTTAAAATATTTGCTGAGTCCTGATATTGTTCCGCCGGTTCCGCCTAATAATACAACGATGTCTACTTTTCCATCCGTATCATCCCAGATTTCAGGTCCTGTTGTTTTATAATGCGCTTCTGCATTATGTCTGTTGCTGCACTGGTCTGTGTAATAGTAACCTCTTTCATCACCATAGGCTTTTACATCTTCTTCAATTTTAGAAATATCAAGAGCTCCCGTTTCAAGCATTTCCTTAACTCTTGGACTTATATCGTCAAACCAATATTGCTCCACTCCATATGCATTAAAAATATCTACTCTTTCTTTTGATACACCATTCTCAAGGAATGTAACAAATTCATGACCCTTTGCATGTCCGAATGCTGCAAGTGCAATTCCCGTATTTCCACTGGTGTTATCTACAATTGTCTGTCCTTCTTTTAACAATCCGGCTTTTTCAGCTTCTTCAATCATATTAAGGGCAGCTCTGTCTTTGATACTTCCTGACGGATTAAAATATTCAAGTTTTCCTAACAATTTTGCCTTTAAATTGTGTTTCTTTTCATAATTGCCCAACTCTACAAGTGGTGTGTGTCCAACTAACTCTGTAATACTTTTATAAATCTTTCCCATTCTTTCGTCCTCCTTATTCCTACTATGTCTATAGGTTTTGTTGGATTAAAAATACCACATTGCAATTTGTTTGTATAATTCCTTTATTCTATTTTCTGTTATAGGTTTTGTTTATAGCAAAAACAGGCGGCCATATGACCGCCTGTGAGGAAAAAATATATAATAATGTAGATAGTACGCTATTCCGTTGTGCCCTGCATTGCATCATAGTCCACCTCTCCGGTACGGACTTTAATAACATTGCGGACATCATATACAAAGATTTTGCCATCTCCTATATGTCCTGTATAAAGCACATCCCTGGCAGTATTGACAACCGTTTCCACAGGTACTTTTGCAATGACAATTTCAACCTTAATTTTTGGAATAAGGTTAATATCAACCTGGGTACCACGGTAAAAGTCTGTCTGCCCTTTCTGCATTCCGCAGCCCACTACCTGGCTGACAGTCATACCTGTTACTCCGATTCGGTTCATTGCCTCTTTAAATGCCTCAAATCTTGAACGCTTCATAATAACTTCCACTTTGGAAATTGAAGAAGCCTGCTTTGTCTGTGTGCTGTTGTCAAGAGTTATAGGTACAAGTTTTTCATGCTCTGATGTCTTAGACGGACCGCTCTGAAGAATTTCAGTATAACTGTTGGTAACAAAATCGCCGTATGCACTGTTAAGACCGTGTTCCCTGTTATCAAGTCCCTCAATCTCTTCTGCTGCGCTGACACGAAGCCCTGAAGTATGTTTAATTAAAGTAAATGCAAGTCCCATAATCACAAGGACAAATACCACGACAACCGCAGAACCAAGAAGCTGTGTTAAGAAAAAGTCTGCATTGCCGGTATAAAAAAGTCCTTTTGTCTTTGAAAAAAGTCCTGCAAGCAAGGTTCCAAGGATTCCACAGAAACCATGAACGCCGATTGCTCCTACGGGGTCATCTATTTTCAATACTTTGTCCACAAACTGTATTGCAATTATTGAAAATACTCCGGCAAAGATTCCTATAAGGCAGGCAGTCAAAGGTGTGTACTGGTCACATCCGCAGGTAATTGCAACAAGTCCCGCAAGAATGCCGTTTATCGTCATGGAAATATCTGCTTTTCTGTAACGGATTTTGCTTGTGATCATAGCTGC